>Ga0209296_1000859_pt1 | contig 25212 bp, 28 predicted proteins | sample S_130206_EF_Meta_FD_187319 | JGI IMG/M metagenome (GOLD analysis project Ga0209296, IMG submission 187319) | Freshwater microbial communities from Lake Simoncouche, Canada to study carbon cycling - S_130206_EF_MetaG (SPAdes) (version 2) | ecosystem: Environmental > Aquatic > Freshwater > Lake ...
TCTAAAAGCTGAGGTTATAAATTTAATAAAACACAAACAAGATGCTAATTAAACTATTTGATATAGTAAACAATAAAGTAGTGCCAACTGAGCATTGCTACACAATCTCTTCATTAAGAGATATAATGGAGTTACATCCAGATGATTTTCTTAAGATATATACCTACTTATTTTATATGACTTGTCCTAACCCTGATCTTAACCCTTTCTTTAATGTTCCTGAACATGAAAAGGAGGAGATAATTATGGCTGAGATTGACATGGATATTTCTACGGAAGATGAATTAATCATCCGGGGTATGAGTACTTGTCAGAAGTTATATGAGACTCCCACGTATAGAACATATGTAGGAATTAAATCTATGTTAGATAGATTGGCACACTATATGGAGACTACAGAAATACAACATGGTAGAGATGGTAATATTACAGCATTAGTAAATGCTGCTGCTAAATTTGATCAGATAAGACAATCTTTTAAAGGAGCTTATAAAGATTTAGCAGAGGAACAAAAAAGTCAAGTAAGAGGTAATATAGGATTAGCATACGATCAATAATTATGGAAAATAGTTTATATGGATGGTTGTTTACATACAACACCTACACAAAAAAATGGTTTGCATTTAAATCAGAGGATAAAGAGGCATATTTTGGGAATGATAAAGAGTGTAACTCTATGATTTCCTCAAAGACAATTGATACATTATTGTATATGATTATTACTACTGAAGGGAAACCTGAAGAATTTGATAAATTAGTGGATGAATAATTTTGTTGAAATTCCTACTTGGGAAAATGGTCAATGGACAACTACATGTTTTTCTACTAGAGAAGAATGGAGAGAATATTTGTTGTCATTGTTTAAAGAACCAGGTCAGTATAATTTCAATGAAACAGCATTAATATTTAATAAAGAAGCCGCTAATTTTAATAAGTATGGTTTTTATACAGTAGCCCCATTTAAATCTAAAGATTATATTTACTACTGGGATGACCAGAAAAAGAAATGTAAGAACGGGGTATTGTATAAAGATGGTATAGGGGTGTGGTATCTTTCTAGAGATTATTATATGTGGCTTAACTTCTTACCTATCTATGATAAGGAAGAGAAGAAGTTTGGATTTGCTAAAGTCCGGGATGCTCAATATCACATGGCATTGTATGAAACATTAGCAGAGTTATATTATAAGCATGTTGCAATTCTTAAGAAACGTCAGATAGCATCCTCATATTTTCATGCAGGTAAATTAATTAATTCATTATGGTTTGAGGAGGGGGTTACTTTAAAGATAGGGGCTTCACTTAAAGATTATATAAATGATAAAGGTACTTGGAAATTTTTAGATGAATATGCATCTTTCTTAAATGAACATACTGCTTGGTATAGACCTATGAATCCAGATAAGGTTATGCTATGGCAACAAAAGATTGAGGTAAGAAAAGGTAATAAGAAAACTGAGGTAGGATTAAAAGGTACTATACAAGGTATGTCATTTGAGAAATCTGCAACAGCAGGTGTGGGTGGTCCTTGTCAGTATTTCTTCCATGAGGAAGCAGGTATTGCTCCTAAGATGGGGGAGACTTATGAGTACTTACGGCCAGCATTACAATCTGGGATGGTTACTACCGGGGTATTTATTGCAGCAGGATCAGTGGGGGACTTAGATCAATGTGAACCATTAAAGAATTTAATCATGAACCCTGAAGCTAATGATATTTTTGCAGTAGAAACTAATTTATTAGATGCTAAAGGTACTATTGGTACAGCAGGATTATTTATTCCTGAGCAATGGTCTATGATGCCATTTGTAGATAAGTATGGTAACTCATTAGTAGAAGAAGCTTTAGAAGCTATTAAAGAGGAGAGAATTAAATGGAAGAAAGAAATTGAACCAGATAAATATCAGTTACGTATCTCTCAGAAACCTACAAATATTGAAGAGGCATTTGCATTTAGAAGAGAGTCTGTATTCTCTGTACATTTGTTAGCTGCACAATTAAGAAGAATTGAAGATAAAGAATATCCTTATGAACTATTAGAGTTATATAGGAATGAAAATAATATTTTAACAATAAAAGATTCAAATAAAATACCCATCACTGAATTTCCTATCTCTAAAAAGACAGAGGATAAATCAGGTTGTTTAGTAGTATGGGAGAGACCAAAAAAAGATCCAACATTTGGAATGTATTATGCAAGTATTGACACGGTTTCTGAAGGTAAGACTACTACCTCTGATTCTTTATGTTCCATCTTTGTTTATAAAGCTCCTGTGGAGGTATGTAGAGAGGAGGGTGGAGAGCAGAAAACGCATATAGAACAGGATAAGATTGTAGCAGCGTGGTGTGGACGTTTTGATGATATCAAAAAAACACATGAAAGATTAGAGCTAATTATAGAGTGGTATAACGCCTGGACATTAGTGGAGAATAACGTATCTTTGTTTATTCAGTATATGATCTCTCAAAGAAAGCAAAGATATCTAGTAACAAAAGATCAGATATTATTTTTAAAAGATATTGGTAGTAATGCTAGTGTATATCAACAGTATGGTTGGAGAAATACCGGGACATTATTTAAGGCCCACCTTATCTCTTATGCTATTGAGTTTTTAAGGGAGGAAATTGATCATGATTATAAAACAGATGGTACAATAGTAAAAACAACATTTGGTGTATCTAGAATTCCTGACCCTATGTTAATAAAAGAAATGTTAGCATACAGAGATGGATTAAACGTGGATAGACTTGTAGCATTTACTGCACTTGTAGCGTTTGCAAAAATCCAACAATCAAACCGTGGATATTTAAAACGTAAAGAAGTAAACTCTGAAAGTTTGGATAAGTCAAAAGATTTGTATAAATTAAAAGTAGGGGCATTCAGACATATTGGAAAAACGGTGTCTACAAGTGGTATGCAAAAACCAAAAATGGCATTTAAAAATATTAAATAATGAATTGGTATATGAGTACAACTGCCCTTGACAATATTACCATAAAGGTAACTTACACCTCATATTATATTGAGGGTGAAGAAGACATGATTGAATTAAATTTAGAAGAATTATCAGAACAACCTAATACAACAATTACAGATTATGGCTTATCTTTATAGACATATTAGATTAGATAAGAATGAACCATTCTATATTGGGATTGGTAGTGATTCTAAATATAAAAGAGCTAACTCTATTAATCCTAGAACTAAACATTGGAAAAACATTATTTCTAAAACAGAATATAGAGTTGATATAATTATGGATAACTTGTCTTGGGAAGAAGCATGTGAAAAAGAAAAAGAATTTATTGCTATTTATAAAAGAAATTGTGATGGTGGAATTCTTTGTAATTTAACTATTGGAGGTGAAGGAGCATATGGTAGAATCTTATCAGAAGAAACTAAAAGTAAAATTTCTAAAAAAGTATCTGGTATAAATCATGGCATGTATGGAAAATCTCATAGTGAAGCTGCAAAAAATAAAATTATAGAAACAGCATCAAAAAAAGTAATTAATATAGAAACTAATCAGATATTTACCTCTATAAAAAATGCTGCTATTAGTATGAATATTAGACCTAATACACTAACAAGAAAACTTTCTGGAATTAGAAAGAATGATACTGTTTTTAAATTAATTTAAAAAAAATAAAATGCAAATTTACAACGCACTGCAATTAAAAAATGGAGCAAAAGTAGAACATAATCGTATGTCTACTTTAACTCAACCTATACAATTTATTCCACGTAGTCAAAAAGATGATGATTGGAGTGCCCATAATCTTGATTGGTTAGAATGGCAGGGCATGAAACAATTGCGTAGAAATGCCAGAAGACTCTCTAAAAATTATAAACTTGCTAAAGGTATTATTGACCGCACTGATTATATTGTAGAAGAAGATGTTGAGTATGCTCAATTAATTGATGTACTTACAAAACAAGATGAATCTGCATTAGAATTAAAATTCTACCCTATTATTCCTAATGTAATTAATGTATTAGTAGCAGAGTTTGCTAAAAGAAATACTAGAGTTAGTTTTAGGGCTGTAGATGAAATCTCATATAATGAATTACTAGATCAAAAAAGAGCCATGATTGAGCAGAAGTTACTTGCTGATGCTGAACGTAAAATGGTTATGAGTATGATTGAACAGGGTGCTGATCTAGAGGATCCTGAAATACAAAAAGCATTAAGTCCTGAAAACCTTAAATCATTACCAGAGATTGAGCAATTCTTTAAGAAAGACTATAGGTCTATGTTAGAAGAATGGGCTGAACATCAAATGCGTGTAGATGATGAGAGATTTAAAATGGATGAACTTGAAGAGAGAGGCTTCCGTGATATGTTAATCACTGATAGGGAGTTTTGGCACTTCAAGATGAATGAAGATGATTATGAAGTAGAGTTGTGGAATCCATTAATTACTTTTTATCATAAGTCTTCAGATGTAAGATATATCTCTCAAGGTAACTGGGTAGGTAAAATTGAAATGCTTACTGTAGCAGATATTATTGATAAATATGGTTATCTAATGACTGAAGATCAGATGCGTTCTATGGAGGCTATTTATCCTACAAGAGCAGCTGGTTATCCTTTACAGGGATATCAGAATGATGGTGCTTATTATGATTCTACTAAATCTCATGAATGGAATACTAATATGCCTTCTCTACAGTATAGACAGTTTATGTCTACATGGGAACAAAATAGTACAGCCGGTAATGATATTGTTAGCCACATTATGTCTGAATCAGAGGATTGGTCTGATTATCAAAATACAGATATGTTGCGTGTTTCACATATTTATTGGAAATCACAACGTAAAGTTGGACATTTAACTAAGATAGATGAGACTGGTCAAGTAATACAAGATGTAGTAGATGAAGCATATGTTATCACTCAAAAACCTTTGTATGATACTAGTCTATTTAAAAATAAAAATAAAGAGAATTTACTTGCGGGTGAACATATTGATTGGATTTGGATTAATGAAGTATGGGGTGGTGTAAAAATTGGTCCTAATAATCCTGCTTATTTTGGTATGAATAATAATGCTAGTGGTATTAACCCTATTTATTTAGGTATTAATAATCCTAAAGCAGGACGTGTGCCTTTCCAATTTAAAGGTGATGCTACTTTGTATGGTTGTAAATTACCAGTAGAAGGTGCAGTATTCTCTGATAGAAATACTAAATCAACATCATTAGTTGATTTGATGAAACCATTTCAAATTGGTTATAACATTGTAAATAACCAAATTGCTGATATACTTGTAGATGAATTAGGTACTGTGATCATGTTAGATCAAAATGCTTTACCTAAACATTCATTAGGAGAAGATTGGGGAAAGAATAATTTAGCAAAAGCTTATGTAGCAATGAAGAATTTCCAGATGTTACCATTAGATACTTCTATTACTAATACTGAGAATGCACTTAACTTTCAACATTACCAAGTATTAAACTTAGAACAAACTCAACGTTTGATGTCTAGAACTCAATTAGCTAATTATTTTAAACAACAAGCTTTTGAAGTAATAGGGATCACACCACAGCGTTTGGGAGAACAAGTGGAGCAAGCTACCGCAACAGGTGTTAGAATGGCTGTATCAAACTCCTATGCGCAAACTGAGACATATTTTATTAACCATTGTGATTACTTAATGCCACGTGTACATCAAATGCGTACAGATTTGGCACAATTCTATCATTCAACTAAACCTTCAGTTAGATTACAGTATGTTACTACAACTGATGAAAAGGTTAACTTTGAAATTAATGGTACTGATTTATTGCTTAGAGATTTTAATATTTTTTGTACAACTAGAACAAATCACAGAGCTACATTAGAACAATTAAAACAATTAGCTCTAACTAATAATACAGCTGGTGCTTCTATATATGATTTAGGTAATATTATGAAAGCTGAATCTATCTCTGAAGTTACTCATATCCTTAAATCTGCTGAAGCAAAACAGCAACAACAACGTCAACAAGAAATGCAACAACAACAGGCTATGCAGGAACAAGCTTTACAAGCTCAAACTGAAGAGACTAAAATGAAAATGCAATTTGAAGCTGATGAAAATGAAAAGGATAGACAAAATAATCTTGTCATTGCTGAAATTAAATCTGCTGGTTATGGTTCTACTGTTGATATAAATCAAAACCAAGTCTCTGATTATCAAGATGCTATGAGAGATATCCGTAAGAGTAATGAATTCCAACAGCAAATGGATCTTAAAAAAGAATCTGCTGCTACACAGAATTCTATAAATATGGATAAGATGGATATTGAGCGTGAGAGATTAGCTTCACAAAGAGAGATTGCTAATAAGCAATTGGAGATTGCTAGAGTTAATAAAAACAAATACGATAAACCAGAGAAGAAAAAGTAATAGCGTTATATTACAACAAATAGACTTAGATTTACAAATTTTTAAAGTTTATAAAAAGTAATATGTTATATTCTTTATGTACAGTACAAACAAAAAAAACAAACCAACAATATGAGTGAAAACAAACCAACAGAGCAAACCATAGTACAACAAGTAGATATTAACATTGATGATATCTTTGGTGGAGCTCCGGGGGCAGCTAGCATTGTGTTACCTGCAGAAGAAGAGAAGAAACCCAATTTCTTTTCTACCCCAAAAACAGATTTATCGTTCTTAGACAAAGAAGAGGAAGATGAGGATGGAAATCCTAAACCTTCTACCCAATCTGCTAATGAGTTATTAACTGAGTTAACTAATGATGTAGATGACTTAATTAATCAAGAAGAAGAGTTACCTAAAGGTGGCAGACCTAAAGTAGATAAGAGTGGGATGGTAGAAACCTTTTCTAAACTAATTGAAGAGGGTGTATTAATTGGTTTTGAAGATGAGAAATCAATGGAAGACTACTCTCTTAAAGATTGGAAGGAACTCTTGCAAGCTAATTTTGAAGAAAAAGAGCGTGCAATTAAAGAGCAAACTCCAAAAGAGTTCTTTGAATCTCTTCCTGAAGAACTTCAGTATGCTGCACAATATGTAGCAAATGGAGGTAATGATCTCAGGGGGTTATTTAGTGCATTGGCACAAGTAGAAGAAGTACGTAGTTTAGATCCAACAGATGATATGGATCAAGAGCATATTGTACGTTCATACTTGCGTGCTACTGGATTTGGTAATGATGAGGAAATTAATGAGGAAATTGTAACTTGGAAAGACTTAGGTAAGTTAGAACAACAAGCTAATAAGTTTAAACCAAAGTTAGATAGAATGCAAGAATCTATTGTAGCTCAAAAAATTGCTGAACAAGAGCAAATGAAAGCACAACAAGAGCAAGCAGCTTCAGCATATATGGATAATGTATATGAAGCTCTCAAACCTTCAGAGTTAGCTGGTGTTAAGTTAGATAAGAAGACTCAAGCAATGTTATATGCTGGTCTTGTACAACCTAACTATCCATCTATCTCAGGAAGAAACACAAATCTATTGGGACACTTGTTAGAGAAGCATCAATTTGTAGAACCTAACTACCCATTAGTAGCTGAAGCATTGTGGTTATTGGCTGATCCAGACGGATACAAGACAAAGATCATGGAACAAGGCAAAAACAAAGTGGTTGAAAACACTGTTAGACAACTCAAAACAGAACAGGGCAGAAAGATTTCTAGTACTGTACTTGAAGAAAAAGAGGAGGAACCAAAACAGCGTAAGATTCCAAGACAAACAAATATCTTTAAAAGATTTTAATAAGCAACAAACACAAAAAAATAAATAAATAATTATGGCAACTCCAGTTTTAAACAACGGTATATTTCTGCGTGATACCAGCTACCAAGCTAGTTCACACGTAGATTCATATCACTTAGTAAACATGCTGAAAAGCAGTGAACCAATGGACTTAGGTCCAGTAGACATTTGGGCTATGGCTCAAAAAGTTGAAATGCCTCTTTACCAATTCTCTAGTTTTGGTGGTAAGAACGTTATCAATGTAGACAATGCTCGTGGAGAGTACAAGTGGCAGGTTCCTGTTGCTCAAGATCTTCCTTACATTGTTACTGATATTGACTCTACCAATACTGTAAAAGGACAAGACGGTACTAACTTCCAAATTAAATTGAACAAGCGTGTATTTGGTCATGGTGACATTGTTACCTATGATAAATATAACGGTTTAGAGATGTACATCACAGCTGATGATATTACTCCAACTGGTGATGGTTTTATCTACACAGTTCAATTAGTAAACAACAGCAATGGTGTTTCTTTGGATAACAAATATTTAGCATCTGGTACTAAAATGTTCCGTAAAGGTTCTGCTCGTGGTGAATACGGTGAGCGTTTCTCTGATATTGGACAATATGGTGCAGGTTTCCGTGAATTCTACAACTATGTAGGTGGAGCTGAAGCTCACGTTCACTATTCTATCTCTTCTCGTGCAGATTTGATGTTGAAGGGTGGTTTAAATGCAGATGGTACTATTCCAGTAACTGAGATCTGGAGAAACTTTGACAAGACTATGGATCCTTCTGTTACTAGTTTGGAATCTATGGTAGCTACTATGGGTAAAGATGCAGTTAAACGTGCATTTGACAATGGTAACTTGACACGTACTTTCTTGACTACAATGGAAGCAGCTCACTTAACTAAAGTAGCTAATGACATTGAAACTTACTTAATGTGGGGACAAGGTGGTAAAATTAAACAAGATGGTCCAGATGATATTAGATTATCAGTGGGTCTTTGGAAACAGTTGGATAACAGCTTTAAGCGTGTATACAACAAATCTAGTTTCAACTTAGACTTGTTTAAATCTGAGATTTATAACTTCTACTTAGGTAAAGTTGATTTCCAAGGTCCAGATCCTAAGCGTCAATTGATTGTACAAACCGGTATGGGTGGTATGAAATTGGTTAATGAAGCTATTAAGAAAGAAGCAATTCAATCTGGTATGCTTATTAATGCTCAAGAAATTGGAGCTATCACTGGTAAAGGTATGGACTTGAATTTTGGATTTGCTTACACTAGTTATGTAATTCCTTTCTTGGCTAACGTTAAATTTGTACTTAATCCTGCATTTGATAACTTGCATACTAATGATATTGAAAATCCTTTAATTGATGGTTTCCCATTGAGTTCTTATAACTACATTATCTTTGATATCACAGATAACGTAAATGATAATATCTTCATGTTGAAATTATCTTGGGATAATCAATTGAAATGGTTCTACCAAAATGGTACTATGGATTACATGGGACGTACTCAAGGCTTCCAAAGCTCTGGTCAGTTCAATGGATACCGTGTATACATGAGCCAAACAATGCCTGCTATTTGGGTGAAAGATCCTACCAAGGTTCTCAAAATTGTTATGCGTAACCCTATCACTGGCGGTTCATTCTAATAACAATAATATTAATCTGGTGGAGGCTCGTACCTTCCACCAGGTTCTAATTAAGTATAGTGATAACATTTATACTAATAGTTATAGTAGGTATTATAAATGCCCTGATGGATATAATCATGGGAAGATATGATGATAGTATCTTCTCTAAATTTAATCCTGAATGGTGGGATCCAAAAATAAGTTGGAAGTATAAATGGGCTAGTCCATTACAACCTCCAGTAAAAGCTTGGTATTATTTTGGGTTTTATCCAAGGTATAAAGAAAGATTTATATATAGTTCTACAATATTTGTATGGCTTACAGATGCTTGGCATTTTTTTAAAGCTATTTTTATATTAGCTATTGTGTTAGGTATTGTTTGCTATACCCCAATAATCAATCCTTATATAGATTGGTTGATATATTATTTCTTATGGACTAGTATATTTACCGTTTTTTATGACTATATTTTTAATAAGAAGTAAATAATAAATAAAATGTCATTAGAAAGATTTATACCGTTGTCACCTGATAAGTTTATTAGAAATAGTCAGGATTTTGAAGTTGCCAAATTTGGGCATCTTAATGCTATTGTTGAATATATCAATGGTAATAATGCAGCTGGATTAAAATTATCTGGTGATGGTTTAATAGCAATCACATTAAAATCTATATTAGATTCTAATGGAAATACTACACCTTTACTATTATCTAGTACTTCTGTTACTAATTATGGTGCTGGAGGAATTACAACTAACACAGCTTTTGGTCAAGAAGCTTTAATTGCAAATACCACAGGTGCTTATAATGTGGCTATTGGTGAAACTTCTATGTTTTCTAATACTACAGGGTTTTCTAATACGTCAGTTGGTGAAGCTTCATTATTTTCTAATACTACAGGTTATGAAAATACAGCTATAGGTGAAAGTGCATTGTATTCTAATACAACAGGATTAAGAAATACAGCAATAGGACTAACTGCTTTATTAAGTAATGCTACAGGTGTTCAAAATACAGCAATTGGTAGATCATCTCAGAGATTAAATATTTCGGGAAATTATAATATTTCTGTAGGTAGCGATTCTTTATATAGTAATACTGTTGGAATAAGTAATATTGCTATTGGTAATGATTCATTATTTAATAATATTGTCTCTAATAATGTTGCAATAGGACATTTTGCTGGAAATGCAAATACTACAGGAACACTTACGGCTATTGGTTATTTAGCGTTACAAGGAAATACAACAGGTGTTCAAAATACTGCTGTAGGAAATCGTTCTCAAACTGCTGCGGGAATGACAGGTAGTGCTAATACTTCTTTAGGAGAACGTTCTTTGCAAAGTGTAACAAGTGGTAGTTCGAATATTGCTGTTGGATTTGAGGCATTGAAATTAAGTACAACAGGTTTTTATAACGTTGCAATTGGGGACATAGCATTACGTTCAAATACTACAGGTACAGGTAATACGGGAGTAGGTGCTTCTAGTTTACGTTTAAATCAAACAGGAACTGGTAATACAGCATTAGGTTATTTATCATTAGAAAATAATACTAACTCTAATAACACAGCTCTTGGATACCGTAGTTTAAATGCTAATACGAGTGGTACTGCAAATATAGCAGTAGGTGTAGATTCTTTATCAAGTAATACTACAGCTAATGATAATACTGCTATAGGATATAATACTCAAACAAGTAATTTTAGTGGTTCAGTAATATTAGGATCAGCAGCAACAGCAACAGCAAATAATCAATTTGTAGTAGGTAGTACAACAATAAATGCTGGTGCTATAGATACAGCAGCAGTTACACCTACAAAAAGATGGAAAGTAAAAATTAATGGTGTAGATTATTATATTGCTTTACAACCAGCTTAATAAATAAAATAAATAAAATAAATTATGACAACATATAATTGGACAATCACAAATCTTTATACTAAAACTGTAGACGGATTACAAGATTATGTAGTAAATGCTATGTACAATGTTACTGGAGTAGATGGTGAATTTTCTGCATCTATTGATAACTTTTCAATCTTTACTGTAAAAGAAGGATCTGAATTTATTCCTTATTCTGAGCTAACTCAAGATATTGTTCTTGACTGGATTAAAGAAGGATTAGGTGAAAATGGTTTAATTTCTATTACTACAAATATTGATGGACAAATAGAGTCACAAAAAAATCCACCAATAACTCCACAAAATACTCCTTTACCTTGGATATAAATAAAAAATAAATAAAATGATTAATAAATTTACTCCGTTATCTCCTGATCCATTTTTGAATAATGATCAGGACATGTCATTGGCCAAATTTGGTCACATTAATGCTATTGTTGATGAAGTTAATAAAGTAACCGGTAATACTGCAGTTGTAACACAAACTGTAGGAATTAGCAGTGCAGTAACTATTGATAGTTATGCTGGTGTAATTACTACCGTGTCAGCTACTACTGTTGCTGGATCTAATGTAGCTTTTACTGTAAATAATAGTAAAGTTACTTCTGCATCAAAAGTATTATTAACTCCAGTACATACAGGAGCAGGTATTCCAGTATTTACATTAGATTCTATTAGTAATGGAAGTTTTGTAATTAGGATTTATAATGTGCATGGTACTAATGCCTTTAATAATATTTTTAAAATTAGTTTTCTAGTATTAGATTAAAAAATTAACCCGGTAATACGTTTTTAAAGAGCTCGTAACTCTTATCGGGTACTAATAATAAATAAAATGGCATTACAAAGATTTATACCGACCTCTCCTGATGTAAATATACGCAGTGGACAAGACCTTGAAGGAGCTAGATTTGGTCACCTTAATGCTATTGTTGAATACATCAATAATAATACAGTATTACCAGCAGGATTAAACGGCTATGTACAGTTTAATGACAATAATGCATTAGGTGGTGATCCCGGATTATTTTGGGATAATATCAATAAAAGATTAGGGGTTGGTACTACTACGCCTTTAGGTATTTTACACCTTAAAAGCACTGCTGCAACGACTAGGATGGTCATTGATGGAGATGCTGGACAAAGTAAAATTATTACTTATAGAACAGCTGGATTACAACGTTTTGACTTATACGTTAATAATATTGCTGAAACTGGTTCTAATGCTGGTAGCAATTTTGCGATAAGCGCTTATAGCGATGCTGGTACGCTTTTAAATACGCCTTTATCTATTAATAGAGCTAGTGGTCAAGTAACTTTTGATGAAAGAGTAAAGCTAGAATCTGATTCTACAGTAACTACACAAACAAGTGCAGTAATACAATCATCTACAGCAAATGCAAGTTTAGTCATAGCTCCAAATGGTACGGGTGCATTGATAGCTAATATTCCAGATGGAACTATAACGGGTGGAAATGCACGAGGACAATATGCTGTTGATTTGCAAATGATTAGAGATTCTAATTTAAAAGTAGCTGGAGGAGCTAAATCAGTTATTACTGGTGGTCAATGGAATGGAATTGATATAAATTCAGGTTTAGCTTTTATAGGTGGTGGTTATTTTAATAGAATAGATAATGCTGGTTATGCTGTTCTTGTAGGAGGTTCTTCAAATTATATTAATGGAGGTTCTGGATTTTTTCATACAATTGTTGGAGGAAGTGCAAATACAACTGGTGGAGGAGGAGGTGGTTCTTTTATTGGTGGTGGTTTAAATAATAATGCAACTGGTGCTGGTGCTGGAACTATTTCTGGAGGTGCAAACAACACAGCTTCTTCAAATTACAGTACAATCTCAGGCGGTCAATCCAACACAGCATCTACTGGCACACATACAACTGTTGTAGGTGGGCAAAGTAATGTTGCAAGTGGGCAGCATTCTGTAGCTGGTGGTTTAAGCAATACGGCAAGCGGGGCTAAATCTTTTTGTTTTGGCAATCTTAATGCTTCAAGTGGAATAGGTGTTTTTAATTTTAATGGACAGCCAGAAGGAAGTACTATTACTGGAAACTATGCAGTTAATTTAAGCGGTGGAGCTACAACAATCAGTGCAGAAAGTGGATTTTCAACTGGGTACAATAATAATGTTTCAGCTTTAGGCGCTACTGCTTTTGGTTCTTTTGTTAGATCATATTTAAGAGGTCAATTTGCCACTAATAATGCTTTTATGTTTGGTAGTGATCGAGGTAGTTCACAACAATCAAATTTAACAGCTAGCAAACAAGCCGCACTTGCTTCAAATGCAACAACAGTTTTATCTTTGGACGGAACAGGAGTAACTGCTTTAATAATTCCAGAGGGCAATAACAGACTATGGGCAGTAAAAATAACCGCTACAGCATTTGTTTCTGTTGCTGGTGGTACATTAGTACTAGGAGATTCTTATATGGGCGAATACACGTTACTATTTAAAAAAGTAGGGGGTGTAAGTTCTGTAGTAGGAGTATCTTCTGGTAATATTATATTTGATGCAAATATGGGTTCTGCTGCATTTACATTTGCTGCTGGTGCATCACAAGATTTACAAATCACATTTAAAGCTCCAACTACAGCAAGTGCAACAACATTCCGTTGTGTAGCTAGGGTGGAATTAACAGAAGTAGCTTATTAATAAATAAAGAAATGGGAAAAAAATTCGTACTAGACCAAGAAGATAGCACAGCCGCTGGTGGTAATCCTAGAGGTAACCAGTCTGTAGATTTGCAAATGTCAAGAAGTAATGCAAATGAAATTGCTGGTAATACACAAGCTGTTGTTCTAGGAGGTTCTGGAAATAAAGCAACCGCAGTACAATCTGTTGTTGTTGGTGGACAAAATAATAGTGCTGGAGCATTACAATCTTTTATAGGAGGAGGAAATTTAAATACTACTTCTGGTGGTACAGAAAGTACTATTGTAGGTGGAACTTTAAATAATATGACTGGAACTTACGGATTTATTGGTGGTGGTTTGCAAAATACAGTATCATCAACTCATTCTGTAGTTTCTGGCGGTCAAGGTAACACTGCATCAACAAACACACATGCAACTGTTGTAGGTGGGCAATCAAATACTGCAAGTGGACCACGTGCAATTGTTTTAGGTGGTGGAAGTAATACATCAAGTGGTACAGATTCTATTGCTGGTGTAAATGGTAGTATTGCAAGTGGTACATGGGCTATTGCTTTGGGTTATCAAAATCTTTCAAATGCAACAGCAAGTTTTTCAAGTGGTAGAGAAGCTTATGCTATTGGAGCAGGTGCTATTGCTATGGGGAATGGTAATCCAGTTGCATTAAATACAAATGCTATTGCAATTGGTAGTTCTTCAAGAGCTGAACAAGTAAATTCAGTTGCATTAGGTGGGGGTTCAGTTTCTAGTATGTATAATCAATTTTCTATTCTTGGAGCTGGTGGAGTGGGTCAAGCATCAGATTTAAAATCTTATAGAATAGCTAGTTTATTAACTGGTGGAACAACTATGTTATCTTTAGATGGTAGTGGGGTTTCATATTTTATTGTTCCTTCAAGTAATAATCAAGCATATAATGTTCAAGTTAATTGGGTAGCTGTTGTAACTGCAATTACGGGAACTGCAACTGGTATAAGTGTAGGAGATGTTATAACTTCTGTAGACCTTTTAGGATTTAAAAGAGTAGGAGGTACTTCTAGTGCTTCTGCGCATACTTCAGCAGCAACTAAATTAATGGTAACAACACCAGCTGCCTATGCTGCCTGTGCAATTAATTATACAGCTGGAGCATCTCAAGAAATGTTATTAACATTTACTGGACCTACTTTTGTGGGTGGAGGTAGTGTAACTATGTCAATAGTTGCTAAAGTAGAAATTACTCAAGTATTATGGACTTAATTCAATTAATAAACAAACATTATGGCAATAAAAATAAATACACCACTAACAACCGATGAAGGTTTTACAGTAGATAACGCTTTTGGTTATCTAAACATTTACATTTTAGCTCCAAATTCTAATTGGGTAAATTTAAACTATTACAAATCAGAAGCGGATTTTATCTCAGGTAAATCCCCTTTAAATGTTAGCGCTATTCCTTCACAGGTACAAACAGAATTAACAAATACTGAGTTTTGGGGAACGGCCTTAGCAACTGTAATCACTGAAAAATGTGTAATCGCAATTGAAGCTGTTACTGGATCAGGAACAGTAGAGATTATAAAATCTTAATTTTATGACTGTTCATAAAGACATCTGGGAATTAATTTTAATAAGAAATAAATAACTATATTTGAAAAAGAAAAACCAACCAAATAATTATATAAACCAATGAGTGTAACAATTGTAGACAAGTACCCACAAAACAAAAAAGGTACTTTGAGTATTAAATCTTACTTTGATCCTAATGTAAGTAACATGGGATTAGAGTCTTATGGTCTCTCCCTTTTTGATGGTGTATTCCATGAAGAGCAACTAGCTTGTCTAGAAATTAACGGTATTAAAAGATACATTACTGGATTAAATGAATTTGCTCCAGAAGTTAAATTTTTACCTGATGTAGATAGAGAAGCTAAAATTAAAGAGATTAGAAAAATTATTTGTGAGCTAGAAAAAGAATTAGCAGCTAATGTTGTTAATCCTGAAGATGCTGAGTTCTGGAATAAAGTTAAATTACTAAGACCAGACAATGATGATTTCTGGAGTAAGATTGTAATTAGAGTTGGTAATGATCCACTTTATTTAGATCCTGCTACTGATCCTTATGATCTTATTAAACTTTATGCAATTGATGCAGGTGGGTTTAGTATTATAGCTAAGTCTTATGATGATGCTAGAAAGATGTCAAAACCACCAAAATTCTTTTTGGATAGATTAGAGGAAACTGTAACTATTAAAACAGAGACTAAGAAAACTAGGAATAAAGCTCTTGCAGAATTGCAAAAGATGTTTGATAAAAATCAAACTAAATTATTCTATGTTGCTAAGATCATTGATATTGATGGTGCACAATATAAAAAATCTACACCTAATGATATTATCTATGATAACATGGATAAATATATCAACGGTGAAAGTGTAGATAGAGATAAGAAAAAATGTGCAGAAAGATTCTTGGATGTATCTGAGAATGATTTGACCACATTAAAATTGAGAGCTATAGTTAGAGATGCAAATATTTATAAATATTTAGTCACTAAATCAGATGGATTTATTTATCATTTATCAAGTAGCACTATGTTAGGTAAAACTTCTAGTGATGTTGTTGAATTCTTAAAGAACCCTCTTAACCAAGATGTAGCTGATTCAATCATTAACAAAGTAGAACAACATTGGAAATAATAATATAATCATGGCAACTAAAAAAGTAAGCAAACCTAATTTCTCTAAACCTGTTCCTAAAGGTAGTTCTTCAGGACGTGAATCATCTATGATGGGTGGTTACATGAAAATGGGTGGATCAATTAAGAAATCTAGTACAAAGAAAAAATGTTAAAATATAGGGGGATAAGTAATCCCCCTATTATTATCTATCTATGAACAACTCTATACTACAACTAAAGATTAAGCAAAGACTTAATAAATTGGCTTCTAATGACTATGAGAATTTAGAGGGGTGGCAAATTATTGAAGCTTTTAATAAGGCTCAAATAGAGTGGGTTAGAAGACAATTACATGCTGGTAATGTTTATAGAGAAGGAGATGAAGGATCTAAAAGAAGGATTGATGATTTACAATTACTTCTTTTACAAGTTCCATTATTTGGAACACAAACTTTATTATACTTTGAAAGTAATCTTTTACCAACAGACTATTTAGAATATAAAAGAGTTAGTACATTTGCTAAAACTGAATGTTGTAACCCTGAAACCATGACTGTTTATTTAGCTGAAGAAGCTAATGTAGATGAATTATTAGATGATCAATTTAGAACTCCAAGTTATGAATGGGGTGAAACATTCTGTACATTAATGGGTAATAAAATTAGGATCTACACAAATAATCAATTTGATGTAGTTAACCCTAATCTTACTTATTATAGAAAACCTAGATATATTCAAATCATTAATGTAGTAGATCCATATACTGGTTTAGTATCACCAACTGATGTTACTTGTGAATTTAAAGATGATATTGTAGAATTACTAATAGATGAAGCCGCAAGTATTATTGCTGGTGATATTGAATCGGTTAATCAGTTTAGCCGTGGTACTCAAAATTCTGAAAGAAATAATTAAAAAATAATAAGATGACAAATTTATCCCCCTTTGCTTTAAAAGATGCTACTGGTAATATAGTACCAGGATCATTAGTTTTATCTCAACAACTACCTTCCCCAGGAAATTGGTTTCTTGTAGCTGAAGGTGTGCAAAAAGCTTTTCCAACAAATCCTGAAACATATGATAGGACAGTAAGAACTACATATGCTTCTGCAGTATCTGCAGAAAGATTTGGTACTTCTGCTAAAAATTTTATTTTTCAGAGATATGGTTATCAACCTTCTAACATTGTATTATCAAACTCTATTTGTTCTGATGATGTTGATGGTCCAGTATATGTTGATATTAATAATATTGGCCAAAATCCAGCATCAGTAAATCAGTTCTTAGGAGCTTTTATGTCTGGTGGTTTATCTGGATATCCTCATACAGGAGTATTAGGATTACAAGCTTGGGGTAGCCATGCTACAACAACAACCAATGGTGCTTTATTTTTAATCAATACTCCTCACATTGGTATCTCACAAGATGGTACTGTAGGAAGGATTATACGTAGAGGTAAATCTGGTAATGCTGGAGACAATACTTGTGGTGCAGTAGCAACAGCTATTGTATGGGTTGCTGCTAATGCTGTTGCCCCAGTAGCTGCAAATTTTCCAAATGACTATCAGAACTATGTTTTATGTAGTATACTATTTCCATTTAAAGCAGCTTTAGCAGCTATTCCATTATATGGAGATAAAATGGTTTTTGCTACAGAAAAGATTAGGTTAGCTGGAGATGCATTTTTAACTGGTGCTAGTGGTATTGTTACCCCAAATGTTCCAGCTAATACAAATGTATTTTATTGCAGTGGTATCTTTATTAATACAGATGATCAATACAATGCTTATATTAGTGTTACTTCATTTAAGAAGTATAACTCTGTAGGTGGTTGGGTTGATTTAACCTCATTATTTTTAGCTAGTCTATAATGATAAACAAACTACAACGCCCCGGTTTTCCTAGCGGTTCTGCAAATAGTGTAGACAAAGCCACATCTGACTTAGTTGTTGAGATGATGAATGCAGGAACTAAATTACATATAACACATTTATTAGTAACAGGTGTTGGTTCATATGCTGCTCACAAAGCTCTTAATGATATTTATGATGCTCTTCCTGATCATGCTGATACTATTGCAGAAGCATATCAAGGAGCTTCAGAAAAATTACTTTCTTATGGGGAAGTAGCTCTACCTACTATTAAAACAAAAGATGAAGCTGTTGCTTATCTACGTTCTTTGTATGCTAAAATAAACAATTTACAGAGTATGATGCCTTATTCAGAGATAACTAATGAGTTAGATAATGTTAAGTCTAGTATTAATTCTGCTAAATATAAATTAATTTTCTTGCAATAATCAAAAATATTCACTATAATAATAGTGTATCTTTATAAAAATAAAAAATTATGTATTTTAATCATTCGTTTCAGAAAGTGTTTGTTGCTACAGGCACTTATCAACAAGGTTCCGCCAGTGGTAGCGGAGCTATTTTCACAGCAACCATCGCTGGTGGTGCTGTTACTGGTTTTGTTCAACTTGCCGGTGGATCTAATTATGTAAGTGGTCAAGTTAATGTAACTTTAGTTGGTGGTAATGGTAATGGCGCAACTGCCGGTGCTATCACTGTAGCTGTTGGTGCAGTTACTGCTATTGCATTAGGAACTGGTGGAACTGGTTATTCAGTTGCTCCAACTGTAGTAATTACTCCTACTTCTTCTGGTATTGACACTTATACTCAATTAACTGGTACTGGTACTCTGGGTAATTTTGGTTTGTATGACGCTAAATCTTTCAAGAACATTGCTTCTACTAGTGGTGTTATTGGAGCTGAAGTTGGAAAACCATTTATCTTTGCTAGTTCTAGTTTAACTCCTACTACTGATAAGGTTGGTCCTTTTCACGGTGGTTACTCTGAGTCTAATAAATCTAAAGTGATCAACCCTAAGTATATTAAAGATGCTTATGTTGTTGCTCCTAAAACTGCTAGTCAAGCTGTAGTTTACATTGGTCAAACTTCAGTTACTGCTGCAAGTCCTTATAACTGTGTATGTCCTGACTTCTTGTGTGGTGAAACTTACTACTTGCGTATTGATATTAAAGGAAGCCCAGCTTTGCGTTTCTTAAATCACAATGCTTACCAAGTATTATCTTATTACACTGGATGTTGCTCTAGCACTACTCCTAATCAAATTGATCCAGCATTTGTATTTATCAATTGGTCTAAACAATTGGCTGGTACTCAAACCTCTCCATTTGATAATGCTAACCCAATTCTTTCTCCATTTGTATTCCCAGTAGTACAAATCAAAAACCCAACAACTTCTGTTTGGTCTTATTGGAGTAAAGCTGGTGGTAATGTAACTATCAATGGTGTTGTTATTACTACTTCTGCTTGGGATACTTATGTAACTCCAGTAGGTGTTACTGCTTCTGACGTATGTGCAGGTATGATTTTAGTTGGTGCTTATGTTGATACCCGTTTTGGAGATTGCTCATTCCAACCAACTGATCATTTTGAAAAAGAGCCAATTCAAGTTTATGCATCTGAAATTGATGAGAGTGGTGATCCATGTATCTTCCAATCTTTATGTGTTAAACGTGGTTCTGGTGCTGCTGATGATACTGCTAATCCTGGTGTAGGACCAGTATTGGGTATTCAAGGTGAAGGTTTTGGAGAAACAATTGTACGTGACTTGATCTTGTCTGAAAGATACCGTCAAAACAATTGGAATGATGATCCACGTATCCGTGAGATTACTTTGGGTGATGCTCCTTTGCAAGCTATTAGTCGTACTGCTAGCTACTGGAGATATGTTATCCAACATAGTGTTCCTCGTTTCAATAACCCAACTGGTACTTTTGATAACGATCAATACACTTTACACATCATTACTTCTGCTCGTCAGAATGCTGCTAATGGATTTGAAGCTGATTTAGCTGAAATTTTAGCTTCTTCTGGTCGTGTTGATTTAGTAGATAACGGTTTACTTTTTGTAAAATAAACTAAATCTAAAATAAAAATTAAGGGGAGGAGAAATCTTCCCCTTTTTTTATTTGCAAATTATGATTAAATTATATATGAGTAGTTACTTCTACTTTAACAAATTATGGCAAACAAACACATTCTAAGTTTAGATATTCCTGATACACTTAATCTTAATGTATTAAGAGTTGTAGATACAAGCGTATACAGCACCGAATTGGCTGTAGCTTGTCCTACCTTACAAATATTAGTTCCTGGCTTTACAGAGCCTGTAACAGTGACTATGGTGCAAGGTGGAGAGACACTACTTACAGCATGTTCATTAAATATACAACTCACTGATTGTACAACACAACAATCTTCTTTACCTGATGGTATTTATGTTATTCGTTATAGTGTAGCACCAAATGATAAAGTTTTCGTAGAATATAACTATCTTCGTATTACATCTGCTATGAATAAGTATTATAAAATATTTTGTGATGTTAATTTATCAGGATGTGAACCCCTTCAACCGGAGAGAGATAAACTTAATAGGTTAAGATTATTAAGATCTATGTTAGATGGAGCTAAAGCTAAAATAGAATTTTGTCACAATGCTGATCAAGGCATGGCAATTTATAATTATGCACTAGCTCAATTAGACAAACTCTCTTGTACTTATTGTAATTAAACCAACAATGGCTGTAAGATCTCATATGAAATGTTCAAATTGTAACACCCAGTTATCCTGTGGATGTCAGGTAAGAACTGCAAGTAATGGCACTAAAGTGTGTAGTAGTTGTCTTAATAACTATGAAAATTTAATTAAACAAAAAATACAATGGAAAATTATACCTGCGGATCAGAAGCCATAAACATGAAATATGCTGAGGCTATATATACTATATTTAAAAGAACTAAATATGGTATTGCAACATGCTGTGATGATAACTTAGAAATTGATATCTATAACAAAGAGTTATGTGATATGTATAATTTATTACAACCGGGATTAGTAGGTAATTCAGAAATAGTTCAATAATATATACTTGACATTATGATATATAATATATTATATTTGTAAGCATGGAAAAAATTAATTTAAAATTAGCTGAAGTAGTAAGTCTTGCCATTGAATTAAATGGTAACCCACAAAATCCTGAATCTGAGTATAAAGGTATTTTGAATGAAAAAATGTCATTAACAACTAGGTACTGGTTAAATCAAATTAACAAAGAAGTATCTGAAGAAAAAGTTGTTGTTGATAAGTTCCGTGATGAGTTAGTTGCCAAGTATGGTGATACTAATGAAGATGGTTCTATATCATTACCTGCATTTATTCAAGAAGAGGTTGATGGTAAAACTTTACAGAAGTTAAACCCTAATTTTATTGAGTTTCAAAAAGAGTTTGAAACATTATTAAATCAGGAAAAAGAGTTTAGTTATAAACCTTTAACCTTTGCTGAAGTAGAGAATATCCAAACTTCAGAGAATTGCCCAATATTTTTAAAATTATTAATTGCCTAATAGTAATTAATAGTTTTGATATTGTTAGAAAGTTTTCTTATATTATAGTGTATACTATACCAGTATGCACTATATTTTTATATAACCATGTTACCTGTAGGATCAAATAATAAAAGCACACCATGTAGTGTGGTATCTTCAAACTGTGTATCTTGGCAAGGTCCAAACATTCCGTGTATTGGATTATGCAAAGGTGATACAGTTACTGATGTAGTAGCTAAACTTGGAGAGTTAGTATGTGAAATTAATACTACTGCTGCAACAGTTGATGTAAATGTTGCATGTTTAGGAGGAGCTACTTACTATACATATAATGATTTAATTCAATTTATTACAAATAAATTGTGTGATCTTTATACTATTGTAGATGATATAGTTATTCCATCTCCAGTTAATCTTATATGTGATGTAGCTGTTTGTTTACAAAGTGAAGCAGGCGGAACTACTTTAGATGTAGTAAGTTACGCTGAATTAATTGGTGAGCAATTTTGTATTTTAGAAAATAATGTTGATATTTTATCTGATGTTGTATCTACTAATAGTTCAAGTATTGTAACTATTAATAATACTCTTAATACTTTAAGTACTACTTATGGTCCTATAAATTCATCATATGTTTGTTTAGGAACTGGGGTAGATACTATTGTTAATATTCTTGCTACAGTAGAACAAGAGTTATGTGATCTAGAAGCTGTTACTGGAACACCTGCAGAATTAGCTGCTGAGATTGTTCCTTTTTGTAATTTAACAAATGAACCGGCACTTTCTTTACCAGGTACAATGGCTTCTGCTTATCCTGATTGGAAAGTAACAGTAAATACATTAGCAGATACTGTTAATAATATTTGGATTGCTCTTTGTGATATGCGTGGTTTAGTTACCCAATTACAAGATTGTTGTAATAAAACTTGTGCTGATATTAATATAGGATTTTATGGTGTATTGGATGGTAGTACTTTAAGTATTTTTGCAAATGCAGGAAGTGTATTACCAAGTCAATTTGTACAGTGTACATCGCCATCATCTTCTATTACTATTACAGATACTAGTTTACATACTGCTAGTTTTGTATTTAATAATATTCCTGGTATATTAGATGGTGCTAGTTCTAGAGATTTTGATCTTTCTAGTACTTCTTTAAATTTATCTGAAGATTTTACTATATCTGTACAGTATTGTTTTTATAATGGTACAAGTGATTTGACTTGTCAAAATGTAATTACATTCCCAATGGTTAATACTGTTGCATGTCCTACATTAACTCTTACCTCTAATTATAGATTTAGTATTGGTGAAATTACATATTCTTTTCCTAACATTTATATTACTAGTCCAACAACTAAATACAGAATTAATATTTATAATGCTTCATTAGTATTAGTATCTAGCTTTACTACAAATGATGCAACATTAATGGGTAACCCAATTACTGGAGTTGCCTCAGGTTTAGCTTTAGGAACTTATTATGTAGAGATTCAAATTATTTCTGTAATTACTGATCCAGTAGGTAACCCTTATGAAGTTATTACACGTACATGTCCTCAACAAGAAATTTCAATTGTTAACACAGGAACATGTGTATCACCAGAACCTATAGTAGCATTTTTAATTAACTAAACTTATGAACTGTAATTGTCAAGCAACACCTTGTGGATGCACTGAAACCACACTCACTTCACCGGTAACAACTGTATGTAACAATGCAGAACCTTGTGAAGAGATAACTAATTTTGAGTGTGTTAACTATACGGGTAATAATATTTATACTTTAGGTATTAATACAAATGATAGATTAGATGTTGTTATTAAAAAAATGGCATTATATTTAACTAATCCTAGTTGTTATGATCCTTCAGCTGCATGTCAAAGTATTAAAGATTTTGAAATCTTAGATATTAAAACTACTGAAGCTAGCATATTTTGGTCTTATCCTCCTGCTCCGGCTGCTATTACAGCAGTTAAGTTAGAGTATAGTATAGATCCAACATTTGTATCTGGGGTTGTACAAGTACCATTAGCTAGTACTTATACCCAACGGACAATTATTAATTTATTAGCTAATACAACTTATTACGTAAGAATTAAAACTAGTACATCATTATCTGTAGATTGTTGTACATCTATTACCTTAAGCTTTAAAACATTAACAGTATGAGCACTTTATATGTAACATTTGTACCTCCGGTACCAACACCTACTCAATATAAGATTAGGTATAAAAGAACAACTGATCCTAGTTATACTGAAGTGATTGTACCTAGTACTGGATTAAATCCTGAAGAATTTAATATTACTGGACTTACTAGTGGTGTAGATTATAATGTAGAAGTTCAATCTTATTGTGGTGGTGGAGTATATGCAGCTGGATATAATGTTATATCTAATCCAATGGATTGCAGAACTTATGTAATTAATAATACAAGTAGTATTTCAACACAAGATGTATTTTATACATTATGTGGAACAACTGAAGAAATAATGAGTTCTATATCACCATTAGGAAGTTTAACTGTTTGTGCGGATAGTAATACCCCACCAAACACTGTAGATCCTGATATTACTATAACCCCTGGTGCACTTTGTATACCATAATTTAAAAAAATAAAAAAATGCTAACTAAAAGTTTTGACGTTTGGACAAGATCTCTCATTGATAGATTATATAATGCAACAAGACGTGGTAATGATATTACCCGTACCGTTGCTTTAAGTGGTGCATTGACACCTTTAACTTCTGAATCAGCAGTATATGTAACTGTAGTTAATACTACTGGTGCTAACATTAACATAGCAATTAATGGTGGTCCAGCTATTGTAATTCCAGATAAAGCTGGTCTTACTATAGATGTAATAGATACAGGTGTAATTTCTGTATCTGGAACTAACACATTGTCTTATATTGTAAGTAAATAATCATGGCTAGATACGCTAAATTCTTTTCAGTAGGTGGTGGTGGTGGTGGATTAACAAATTTCATTGATGGAGTTTGTAATGCTACACAAGCAACAGCTTTCATTGAAGTAATTGGTACAGCAGCAGATATTAACTTTGCTCTTAAACCAAAAGGTACAGGTGCTATTATTGCAGCTTGTCCAGATGCAACAGCCGTAGGTGGTAATTCACGTGGTCAGTATGCAGTTGATTTACAAATTATAAGAGCAACAGCTA
>Ga0209296_1000860_pt1 | contig 25189 bp, 15 predicted proteins | sample S_130206_EF_Meta_FD_187319 | JGI IMG/M metagenome (GOLD analysis project Ga0209296, IMG submission 187319) | Freshwater microbial communities from Lake Simoncouche, Canada to study carbon cycling - S_130206_EF_MetaG (SPAdes) (version 2) | ecosystem: Environmental > Aquatic > Freshwater > Lake ...
GGTTAAGGCGGGTAACGATTGTGGCCTTTGGCAGAGCAAGGGGATTATTCCTGTAATACCAATTATGCCAGCGTATAGGATTAGAATTTCATCTGATCGCAAAGCATTTTTGTTGCACCGGTTTTAAACTCGATTAACTTGAGTAAATCGGAAAAAAATAGGTAAAAAAGTCATGATTGATTCTGACTTTAAGGGTTTGGCAAAGTGGCCCCTCCTATAATGTAATGGTTTTTGAAGTTGGTCATTTGGAGATTACGATGATGAATAATTTGCGCTCAAAGATTGCTTTTTCAACGCTGGCATTCCTAGCTCTTGGGCAAAACCCTGCCTCCGCTGCTTGGAATAATGTTTATCAGGTAAGCTGCAATACCGTCAAGGCAACCAATTCAACCTCTAATTATCAACCTGCACCAACCCCCTGCAATTTGCCCGGTTGCACCCAACAAATTTGCCAACAGCAAAATTGTGCCACCCGCTATGTGCAAAAATTCTACTACGAGCCCGTAACCTCCTACGAATCTACTTCGTACTACGAACCTGTAACTTCTTACAAAACCAGCTATTACTACGAACCCGTTACTTCCTACAAAACCAGCTATTACTACGATCCTTCCCAGTGTGGTTATCAGCAGATGGCAACACCTGTTACCAGCTATCAGTTGAAGGCGCAGAATTGCCCTGTAAATTCCTACATGCTTAGAACCGCTTTAAAGCCTGTGACAAGCTATAAACAATCTTATTATTACGAGCCACAAACCACTTGCTGTAATACTTCCGTGGGTGTACCTGTAATGCCCCAAGTTGCAGCCCCATGCACAACACCTGTTGCGCCAATGGCTCCTGTGCCGAATCCTAATATTGCTCCAGGCGTAAATGAACAACGCGCAACGCCTTCTCCTGCACCCGCAGCAGTAGCCCCAGGAATCAACGAAAACAGGGAACTTGCTCCTAATCCCACCAACAGCAGCAGATCTTCTGTAATCCCCGGGAAAACTGTTTCCCCTGTTATGCCTGCTCCTCAGGTTCCTTCTTCTGTTAGGTTGGATCGCATTGTTTCCTTAAAGGCAGCTTCCAATCTCCAAGGCAGCGTGGTTACCGTCAATCACCTTCCTGCTACTAATGCAAAGCTTTTTCTCGTTCACGAAACTGTCCGTGGATTAAAAGTAAATGTTAGCACCGATGCCAATGGCATGTTTTCCACTAATGTTGAACCAGGCAACTGGTTGGTTTATCTTGCTGATGTAGATGGCAGGGCTGTTTTCCAAAAGCAGATTGAAGTGAAATCCTCCGAACTTCAGACGATGAAGCTAGTAAGCCGTTAATCTTTTTATTGCTATTTCGCATAAGTGCAGGGTGAAAGCCATGCACTTATCGTATCTACCCCCCCCCATATTTCCTATCTTCACCGCAAGTATGTTAAGTTGTTCCGATTATAATTATTATGATGATCGTACCTGTATCACTGATTGATTAGAAAGTTCTATTCATCCACTTTAATTCAATTGTTCTACTTATTTGGATCGATATGAATATTACGCAGTGCATGGATGTACTGCCCAAGTTAAGAATAAATTTACTCTCCTGATTTTTATTCTTCTCTCAACTTGTTTTATTTGCCACGCTGTGTGGCATTTGTCGTAAGGATTACGAGAGGTATTTATCATGTGGACATCTTTATTTGTTAGTGGATTATTAGCAACTGCGCAAACCCCGCTTGAAAAACTAGCGATTCCAGTTGCCCCTGTTTCTGTTGTTCAAGCCCCAGCAGCTCCTAAAAGCGCAGCTCCTATGGCTCCTGGCCAGCAGCCCATGGCTGAAGAAAAGAAAGAAGAAGAAAAGAAAGAAGAAGAAGCCCAAAAGTTCTTCTTGATGAAACTTCTTGAAGGCGGTTCCGGTGGCGAATTCCTTGATAAATCAGGGATCACCATCAAAGGTTATGCAGATATGAACTATACTGCATCCACTGCCAAGGGTATGAACCTTCCAATGGCGATGAACTATAAAGCCAACCAGTTCTTGCTTGAACAGAACTCGATCATCATCGAGAAAGCTGTTGATACCAAAGCTAATGAAAGAACTTGGGGCTTTACATTGATGGGTATTCTTCCAGGTAGCGATTATCGCTTCACTGTGCAGAATAACCTTATGGATAGCCAGCTTACCGACAATAACGGACAGCCCAATACCTACGGTGTTGATGCTCCCCAGTTCTTTGTCGAAACCTACAATCCTAACCTTTTTAAAGGTGTGGACACCAAGGTAGGCCGTTTCTACACCATCCTATTCAACGAAAGTATCGACCCCACCCAGAATAAACTGGTGAGTCGCGCACTTACTTTCATGAATAATCCTTTCACCCACACCGGTGTTCTTACTGCAACCAAACTCGATGATCGTTGGACAATGTACAACGGGTTGACATGCGGTGCAGATGTGTTCTTTGGACCTTCAGGCAAGGCTTCCTACCTTGGCGGTTTGAAGTGGGAATCTGAAGATGCTGGAACAAACTTCGCCTTGAACACACAACTTACCGACCCTAGCTTCAACCAGAGCCAAGGTACTGCCAACACTTATGATGTGTTTGAAATTGTGTTCAACCACAAGATCAATGATAAGTGGTCTTTCACCTCGGATACCATGTACTCCTTCATCAACAACTGGGATTCGAATGCCAATAGCTCCACAATCGTTGATAGGGATGAAGCCCGCCCAATATCTTACCAAGGTTGGGCTAACTGGTACGGCTTTGTCAACTACTTGACTTACAATGTAACTGACAAGCTTTCTACCACCAGCCGTGTTGAATTCTTTACCGACACCGAAGGCGTTAGAACTGGCTACACCGGTATCTACACCACCCTTACCCAGGGTGCTACCTACAAGATGTACGATGAACAATTGTGGGTTCGTCCAGAGTTCAGGTATGACAACAACTCCACCTCGAAGGCTTACAACAACGATGGAACCCCATCTAATGGTTTGTTCACCTTCGCAATCGATGTGATCTTAAGATACTAACATCGAAAGTGTGAGTAGGTAAAAGCAAGAGGCTCGGGGAAACCCGGGCCTCTTGTCTTTATTTATAAGATGGTTTCAATTACTTCAAGTTGGCCTGAATGGTATCAAAACAAATCATAACCCCTCAGGTTCTCCAACCCTACCAACAGATTTGCAAAGTTATCTCAATTACAATCTTAGTCGCTTTAATTCGATTCATCCATCTGTATGGTCGATAAGAAGTATATGGATATCCTTGTTGCTTTGTTTTTATACGTTGTTAAATAATTTAAGGCTGTGGAAAGGCGTTTGTCTTGTTGCTATCTTTGTTCATCACCGGATTATTAGCAACTGCGCAAACCCCGTTGGAAAATCCTGCAATTCCAGTTGCTCCTGCTCCCATGGCTCCAGCGCCTAGAAGTGCAACCCCCCTGGCTGAAGAAAAGAAAGAAGAAGAAGCCCAAAAGTTCTTCTTAATGAAGATTCTTGAAGGCCGTTCCGGTGGCGAATTCCTTGATAAATCAGGGATCACCATCAAAGGTTATGCAGATATGAACTATACTGCATCCACTGCAAGTGGCATAAACCTTCCAATGGCGATGAATTATAAAGCCAACCAGTTCTTGCTTGAACAGAACTCGATCATCATCGAAAAAGCTGTTGATACCAAAGCCAAGGAAATGAGCTGGGGGTTTACCGTAATGGGTATTCTTCCTGGCAGTGATTATCAATTCACCATGCAAACCAACCTCATGGATAGCCAGCTTACCGACAATAACGGGCAGCCTAATACCTATGGCGTTGATGCTCCCCAGTTCTTTATCGAAACCTACAATCCTAACTTTGCTAAGGGTTTAGATACGAAGGTAGGCCGTTTCTATACCATCCTATTCAACGAAAGTATCGACCCCACCCAGAATAAACTGGTGAGTCGCGCACTTACTTTCATGAATAATCCTTTCACCCACACCGGTGTTCTTACTGCAACCAAACTCGATGATCGTTGGACATTCTACAACGGGTTGACATGTGGTGCAGATGTGTTCTTTGGACCTTCAGGCAAGGCTTCCTACCTTGGCGGTTTGAAGTGGGAATCTGAAGATGCTGGAACAAACTTCAGCTTCTACACTCAGCTTACAGACCCAAGTTTCAATAGTTCACAAGGTACTGCCGACACTTTTGATGTGTTTGAAATCCTTTTCAATCATAAGATCAATGATAAATGGTCTTTCACTTCGGATACCATGTATTCCTTCATCAACAATTACAATTCGGCTGTCGCAAAAATCCCACTTATTTCAAACATTGTTAATGGTAATCAACCCCCCACGAATTACCAAGGCTGGGCTAACTGGTACGGCTTTGTTAACTACTTGACTTACAATGTAACTGACAAGCTTTCTACCACCAGCCGTGTTGAATTCTTTACCGACACCGAAGGTGTTAGAACTGGCTACACCGGCCTCTACACTACCCTTACCCAGGGTGCCACCTACAAGATGTACGATGAACAATTGTGGGTTCGTCCAGAGTTCAGGTATGACAACAACTCCATCTCGAAGGCTTACAACAACGATGGAACCCCATCTAATGGTTTGTTCACCTTCGCAATCGATGTGATCTTACGATACTAACATCGAAAGTGTGGGTAGTAAAAAGCAAGAGGCCCGGGTTTCCCCTAGCCTCTTACTTATTTATAAAATGGTTTCAATTACTTCAGGTTGGTCTGAATGTAATCAAGCACTTCCTGAGGATGGGCATCAGGCTTTACCGTGGTGTAGATTTTCTTTACTACGCCTTCCTTATCGATCACATAAGTGTAACGCGAAGCCACCAAGCCGGATTTACTGAGTGCGCCGAAAGCTGTGGTCACTTTCTTTTCAGGATCAGCAAGCAATGGGATTTCAAGCTTCTCTTTTTCAACAAACTTCTGCTGCAATTCAACGGTATCAGTGCTGATACCAAAAATCACGGTATCAAGCTTGGCGAATTTTTCAACGAGCCCGCTGAAACCGCACGATTCCTTGGTACAGCCACCAGTCATTGCTTTAGGATAGAAGAAAAGAACAACATTCTTCTTACCTTTGAAATCAGCCAAATTGACTTTAGCTTCTTTGGATTTACTTGCAGCGCTTAATTCCACCATAGGGGCAGGCTTGCCTTCTTCCACTTTATCTGCTGCCAATGCCATCACAGTTACTCCTAAAATCCCTGCGAGGGATAACAAAAATCTCTTCATTTACTTCTCCCGATTTTGTTGAACAAAAGGTAGGACCACAGATAATGATCTTCTTACAAAAAAGAGGCCTTGGCAAGTTAGTAATGCTAGAAATTTAAAATGTAGGCATAAAAAAAGCTGCCATGCCTGGGAAACGCATGACAGCTTAAATATAAAACAAACAGAATCAGAGTTATTTGCCACCACTTACTGCTTTTAAAGCATCGTCCACTTCTTTGATAAGAGGAGCAATGGTTTTGGTAAGATCATCCGTTTGGTTAACACCTTGAAGGATGAGCTTTGGGTTGGCTCGCTTGCGCATTTCTGCAAAAGCAACAGGGATCTCGGCGGCAATCTTCTTCTCAATGATTTCTGCGGTGATCTTCTCGCGCACCGATTCCAAATTAACCGTAGTATCTGCGGGAATGCGCTTATCACATTTCACAATGATCAACCCTTCAGGGGTGCCAATCACAGGGCTTACTTCATTAGGTTGAAGAGCGAAGGCAGCTTTTTCAAGCTCATCATTGCCCGTGGTGTTTCTTGCAATAGGCCTGATTTTCCCAGCAGTTGCAGCAAGGGAAGAACTTTTCTGATTCTTCGCTGCCTTGTGAAATTCTTCTTCGGAATCTCTCAATCTTGGGTAATCAGAAAGCACTGCTCGTTCAAAACCTTTTTCATACATCACAATCCTACATTCAACTTTTTCACCATAGTACGCTTCAAAGGCTTTCTTAATATCGTCATCGGTTACCTTAACTCTGGAACGAACCAACTTGCTCAACATCAATTTTGGGCGAATCACATCTTCTTTCCATTCATATAGATTCTTGCGATAATTTTTAAGCACCTTATCTACGAATGTCTTACGATCAACATTCAAACCCTTCAAATCTTCAGAAAGGGAGTTTTCAACTTCCGCTGCAGTGACTTCAATACCAGCCTTACGGCATTCGTTATCGATAATCTTTTTATTGCAAAGCAAGTCAAGCCTTTCGGTGCCGTAACGGGCGATCAAATATTCGCCAAGCTCTTCACGGGTAACAGGCATATTGTCGTAAACATAAGCAACAACTCTGCTGGAATAGTCGGAGTTGGTGGAAGGTATGTTTGAAGTTTGAAGTGATTTGGGCAGTGAAGCTGGCGAAGTTGTTTGCTTTGCCTCGGTTTTTACCTGGGGCGTTTCCGCAGCAACTTTTGGCTGAGGAACTTTTCGTAATACAAGCATTGCGGTAAGGGCAACACCAAGGGTTAACACACCTAAGCCGATGCGTTTTTGCCAATCAGTTTTCGATGAAAAATTTGATTCACTATTCATGGGTCTTGCCTCCGTGCAATGGTCTAAATTTGGGAGCGTCCATTCCCCCGAATTTGTATTTATAACTTTTATTTGGCCAGAGAAGCAATACCGACTGGGAAAGGGATCTTGAAATGTAAAAAGCAAACACTTGCTTTCTGTTTTTATGTAATTATCATGCTTACCAAGGTTAGTTTTTCAAAGTAAACTACCAAGGCATCGTATTCTCCCATTTTAATTTGAGGTGTTTAGCATGGCTGTGATAGGAAAAAAGGCAGTAAAAAAGGTTACGACTCCAAAAATCAAGCAAACCAAGCTTTTGATCAACAACAAATGGGTCGATCCCGTGGAAGGTGGCAGCTTCAAAACCTATAACCCCGCAACAGGCGAAGTCATCGCAAAAGTTGCCGAGGCTTCCGCCAAGGATGTTGATCTTGCAGTAAAAGCAGCGCGCAAGGCGCTTGAATCTGGCCCTTGGGCAACGATGGATGCGGCAGATCGTGGCAAACTGATGTTCAAGCTTGCAGATCTCATCGAAAAAAACGCCGAAGAACTTGCTGTTCTCGAATCTTACAACTGTGGTAAAACCATAACAGATGCCCGAGGCGATTTGGTAGGCACTATTAACACCTTGCGTTATTATGCAGGCTGGGCCGACAAGATCGAAGGTCGTACTGTTCCTGTTCGTGGAAAATTCCTCTCCTATACCCTGCGTCAACCGGTTGGTGTCATCGGCCAGATCATTCCTTGGAACTTCCCTTTGCTTATGCTTGCATGGAAGTGGGGACCAGCACTCGCCTGTGGTAATACCATTGTGCTAAAGCCCGCTGAACAAACACCGCTAACTGCGCTTCGTGTTGCAGAACTTGCGATTGAAGCGGGCTTCCCTGCTGGGGTTATCAACATTGTAAATGGCTTTGGTGAAACCGCAGGTAATGCACTTGTAATTCACCCAGGCGTTGACAAGATTGCTTTCACCGGCCATGTTGAAACCGCAAAGATCATTCAGAAAAAAGCTGCTGATACTTTAAAGCGAACCACCTTCGAACTTGGAGGCAAAAGCCCCAATGTCGTGTTTGCTGATTGTGATCTTGAGCAAGCTGTGGAAGGTGCATTCCATGCAATCTATTTCCATTGTGGCCAGTGCTGCACCGCAGGAAGCAGACTCTTCGTCGAACAAAAGATTCAAAAAGAATTTGTTGAACGGCTCGCTGCAAAAGCTAAACAACGAAAGATGGGCGATCCATTAGACGAATCCACCCAACAGGGCCCGCAGGTTTCTCAAGAACAACTTGATAAAATCCTGCATTATGTTGCCCTTGGCCAACGCGAAGGCGCAAAGTTGGTCACAGGCGGACAACGCAAGGGTGCCAAGGGTTACTTCATCGAACCAACCATCTTTGATGGTGTGCGAGACGAAATGGCCATTGCCCGAGATGAAATCTTTGGCCCAGTCGTCAGCGTTCTGCCCTTCAAGGACTTTGACGAAGTGGTTGCTCGTGCTAACGATACTTTCTACGGCCTTGCAGCGGGTGTTTGGACCAAAAACATTGATAAGGCGCATAATTATGCTGCTGCAGTCAAGGCAGGCACAGTTTGGGTCAATTGCTACCACATCGTAGATACCACGACTCCGTTTGGCGGGTTCAAGATGTCTGGCCAGGGCCGTGAAAACGGTGAAGAAGCGCTTCATCACTACACCGAAACCAAAACGGTGACAGTAAATCTTGCCTAGTGTTTAAGAAAAGTAAAAGGGTCGGGGGTGTTTAACCACCTCCGGCCCTTTTTTATTGATTCCAAGCAAAGTTCGAACCACTTAGATTTTTTTATAAATCGAAATCGGTTGATCCTTCCCTTTCACCATCGCGGGAGGCATGCTTTCAAATTGTTCTTTTAGATTTGCATCCAGATTATCGTAGACGCTTTGCGAAATCAGCAGGCTGGTGCCAAACTCTTTATTCAGGCTTTCAATTCTTGATGCGGTATTCACAATATCGCCAATTACGGTGTATTCTTTGCGAGTATCCGTGCCCATCACCCCCGCAACCATGGGGCCGTAGTTTATGCCGATGCCCAGCCTGACGATCTCACCTGTTCTAGTGGTGTTGAATTCCTGTAACTTTTCAAAAATCCCAATGGAACAAATCACCGCGGAATTGCAAGAGTTGGGAAGGCTTAGAGGCGCGCCAAAAACAGCCATGAAGCCATCCCCCAGAAATTTATTGACCATGCCTCCTGCTTTTTCAACCTCTGCAACCGTAAAGTTAAACAACTGATTCAGGAACGCCACTGCATCTTCCGGGGTCATGGTGGAAGACCGATGGGTGAAGTTTCGGATATCCAAGAAGAGAACCGAAGCATTGACATTATCCCCGCCCATTTTTAAATCTTTAGATACGATTTGATCCGCAACGTCTTTGGATACGAACCTGCCAAAGATATCTTGCAGCTTGGTTTTTTCAGAAGCCACAGCGATTGCTGATTCAATCATTTTCCTTAGAAGCAAAGCCATGGTTCCCATGATGAAGCCGGAGAGTATAATCTCTGCGATGCCCCAGAGATGGTCAGGCAATTTTTTGTCTACTCCCTCAAAATATAAAATCATGAGGAGGATTATGATTCGGCCCGCACTTGCAGTAAGGGCAGCATAAAAACAAAGCCAGAAACGCAGGTAAAGGATGCTTAACAGCATGAAAGGTACATGCTCGATCAAAAACACATTCGTGTAGGCTTTTTCTAATGGCAGGTGCATGGATTGAATTAAGATACAAATGAACGGAACAGAGGTTTCAATCGTAATAGTTAGAACTTTATAAAAATCCGGTTCGATTTCCTTGCGAGCCTGATACATTAAGCGTTTTTTTTGATACCACGATTCGTAGCCCCAAAAAACCACGATGCTGATTATCAACTCCATCAGATACATGGCACTTCTGGTAGAAAAATTTTCATTGTCTTTTATTTCCATGAAGAAAAAGGTTGAATCCAGAATTAAGATAACAACGGCTATCAATTGCACCAATCGAAAACGCATCGCAATAACAAATTCCTTCTCTTGCCAAGTTGTTGCGAAATTTGGATTTTGAGCCCAACCAGAATACTTGAAAAGAATTTTAGTGAAATTTGAATTCGCTGCCATTTTCTCAATGACTTTTGATAAGTTTGATTGTGGATTATTAATGTCACTCATGTTATCTTTAATAATAAGTTACGCATTGATTATGGAGAAACAAATATGAAATTACTCGACTCCCTAAATACCCCGGTAACTCGTGGAAGATATGCCCAAGTAGGCTTCTCCCTAATGCTGGTTAAGTATGCCATCGATGTTTTAGTCGCTTGGGTATTCTTTGATAAATTCTGGTCCCCAAGAAAGTATATCATATGGCCCGATGGTGATACAGGCCCCCTTTTCAAACTAGGACCAGAGGACCGCAATTTCGGCCTAACCATGATTGCTTTTTCCATTCCGTTTATCATCATAGGCACCGTGATGACTTTCCGCAGAATACTAAGTGCGGATCTTCCCCGAACATTGGTTCTTTTATTTTTTGTACCGGTCTTGAATCTTTTTTTGATTGGGTTACTGTGCCTTTTGCCCGCCAAGGTAGTTTCGCCATTAAAGCAAGCAAGTAATCTTGAAGATTCGTGGCCCAAATTTGTCGCCCCCACTTGGGGAGTAATTTTCAGATCAACTGTGGTTTCTTGCATGATCACCGTTCCCCTTGCATTTTTTGGGGCCAATATCCTGCATAATTATGGGTTTAGCCTATTCATCGGATTACCCTTTGCCCATGGATTTTTCTCCGTGCTCTCCTTTGGTTGGCATAACCCCCAACCTTATGCAAGCTGCATGAAGGTTGGGTTTTATTCCAGTGTTCTGGCGTTTCTGCTGCTCTTCTTTTTAGCAATTGAAGGTGCAATTTGCCTGATCATGTTTATTCCCATGGGCTTGGTGCTTTCTCATCTTGGGTGTGCACTAGGGTATTTGGTACAACGCAGGCCAGCTTCCCAAGCAGCATTCCCACTACTGCTATTGCTTCAATTTCCAGGCTTGCCCCTGCTGATGGGAATGGAACAAATCCTGCAAGATGCCTCTCCTATTCGAGAGGTGATAAGCGTGATTGAAATTAATGCTCCACCCGAAAAAGTCTGGAGCCAAGTGATTGCGTTTCCCCCAATTCCAGAAGCAAACAGGCATTGGATGTTTCTTACAGGAATCGCATATCCGATTAGGGCAGAAATCGAAGGCAAGGGTGTCGGCGCAGTCAGGAACTGCATTTTTTCGACTGGTCCTTTTGTCGAGCCCATTACCCAATGGGATGAACCCAACAGGCTTTCGTTTAATGTCGCGAGCCAACCATGCCCCATGAAGGAATGGAGCCCCTACAACATTCACCCGCCACACCTCGACCATCATTTGATCAGTAAAAAAGGCGAATTCAGACTGATCCGCTTAGAGGGTAATCGCACCCGTTTAGAGGGCAGCACTTGGTATTCCAATAACATGTGGCCCAATGGCTACTGGGGGATTTGGTCAGATGCGATTCTCCACGGAATTCATCTGCGTGTGCTGGATCACATCCGGATGGAAGCGGAAAAGTTATAATAAAGACCTTAGTAATTTGGTCTAGATTAAGAATTTAATTTCTTAACAAGTACAAGGGAGTTTCTGCCACTCTTATCGTACTTCTCTTTCCGAGACAAAGGCAACATATCTGGAGAACCGGGCAGGAACCCACCTTTTTGCTGGAAAAAGTTAATCGCCTGCGTGGATAGGCAGAACAATTCCTGCATCCCCGCTGCTTTTGCAAGCGATTCCCCATACTGCATAAGTTTTGTTCCAACCCCTTGGTTTTCATGGCGTGGGTCGACACATAAGCAAGCCAACTCGGCTTTCTTTTCGTTCGGGAAAAAGTGCAGCGCGGCGCAACCCGTTGGGTTTTTATCCACCTCAAACACAAAAAATTCATCCACCTGCTTTTCGATTTCCGCACGGGTTCTGCTAAGTAACTCATTGTTGGCAACCGAATTCTTTATCAGCGAATGAATCGCACGGGTATCTTTCTTTTGAGCTTTTCGAATTGCTACATATTCGTTGGCATGAATCAGCGTTCCTATACCTTCGTTGGAAAATACCTCTGCAAGCAATCCTTCTTCCACCTGACCATCGATCAGATGAACCCGGGGCACGCCCCCCCGAATTGCTTTAATCGCCTGCTCAATTTTTGAAACCATTGGGCCAGTAATATCATCGCGTTGCTTTTTAAGTATCTGTTCCGCATCATCTACCGAAATCTGCCTGACAAACGACTCCTTGTTATTGTTCTTTTTCGCTTTTTGAATGACCAATCCAGATTGCGTGGTCAGATAAATCAGTTTCACCGCCTGCAACGCCCTTGCAACCTCGGATGCAACGATATCGGAATTTAAACGAAAACTGTGCCCTTCCCCATCGCACCCAATCGGTGGGATTACTGGAACAATATCCTGCTTCAATAATGAATTTAACAACACCGTATCGATTCTTTCGACCCTTCCTGTGTGCTGTTGATCGATGCCTTGAAGTATCCCGGCTGGATGCGCCACGATGGAATTACTTACCGAGGCCTTAAGATCGGAGGTGGACAAACCTTCCAGAAGTTCATGGGAAACCCGGCTCGCAGCCAAGAGGCTTAAATCCAAAGTATCAGCATCGGTAATCCCTGTACCATCTAGATTGGATGGCTTTTTACCCATAACTTCTGCAAGCTTTAATATCTGGTGGGCAGCCCCATGAACCAGCACCACCCCGATGTTCAAACTGCGCAAAAGGGCGATATCTAAAAGAATATTGCGAAAGTTTTCACTTTCCACAACGATGCCATCTAGCGCAATTACGAAGGTTCTATCCCGAAAGCGGGGTACATAACGCAAAATATCTCGTAGCTTCGTAAGTTGATGGATCATTTAAAATTCCCGTTAAACATTATCCTATCGTTGCACCCGCACACATTCCTTCCTAGAATACTAGTTACAAATGTAACCAAGTGGGCTTTGAAGGCAAAGCCCTGTTTATTCCAAGGAGAAGGAATGCTGGAAAAAGTTGTCATCATCGGTTCTGGCCCTGCTGGTTGGACTGCTGCGATTTACGCAGCCCGAGCCAACCTTCAACCTATTGTTTTTGAAGGCGCAATCACCGAAGAAAACCGTATTAAAGGTACTCTTCCGCTGGGCCAACTCGCACTTACAACCGAAGTTGAAAACTTTCCCGGGTTCCCTTCAGCAAGTTTGCATAATTTCTTAGAAACCGCTCTGCCCGAAGATCGCAGACCTTTCTGGGTATTAGATAAGAAAAGCCAACCAGGCCACGGAATCACCGGTCCCGAACTTATGGATCTTATGCGCCAGCAGGCCCTTAATTTTGGTACCCGCATTATTACTGATGATATCACCCATGTTGATTTTTCCAAGAAACCCTTCCGTATCACTTCCTTGGAAGGAAACACGGTTGAAGCTATGTCGGTGATTATTTCCACAGGCGCCCGAGCCAACTACCTTGGCCTTCCCACTGAAGATAACTTTAAAAACAGGGGCGTTTCTGCCTGTGCGGTATGCGATGGCGCCCTACCCCGATTCCGCAATAAACCTTTGGTGGTTGTTGGTGGGGGCGATTCTGCCCTCGAAGAAGCTTCCTACCTAAGTAAATTTGCAAGCGTTGTTTATCTGGTACATCGCCGAGATAAGCTCCGAGCCAGCAAAATCATGCAAGATAGGGCCCTAGGTAACCCTAAAATCAAGCCCTGCTGGAATAGTGCAGTCGAAGAAGTCTTGGGCAATGATAAAGATGGTGTTACCGCAGTTAAGCTTAAAAACCTGATTACAGGGAAAACCGAAGAACTGGCAACCAGTGGGATGTTTGTCGCCATCGGCCATACCCCCAACACCGATTTCCTTAAAGGGCAGTTGGAATTAGATAATAAGGGCTATATCGTTTGGCAAAAACCCGCACGAACTAATACCAGTGTGGATGGCGTTTTTGCTTCGGGCGATGTTGCAGATAGCTACTATCGGCAGGCAGTTACCGCAGCAGGAAGCGGCTGTATGTCCGCATTAGATGCAGAGCGATGGCTAGCAGAACACGGAGAAGTTTAGTTTTTTTAGGTTGACCTTTGGCCCTACGGTATCTATTCATATTAATAGGGAAAATGACCTCGTAGCTCAGTTGGTAGAGCAACAGACTTTTAATCCGTAGGTCCTGGGTTCGAGTCCCAGCGAGGTCACTTCCTTACTTTGTATTACTTCGTTACAACTCGCATCATTTCGCATAACCTCACAATTAGCAACGACTTCCGTCAAACTTTGCGAATCTTTGCAAAGTTCTGCTTGGTCTTGGTGCACCGGAAAATGGCCGAAATGTGGCGAGACTGCACCGGATTCTGCACGAAAAGTTACCGGGCTGCGTCATTTTTTGCATCAGAATCCATCATCAGTTCACTGCAAATCTCTGAAAGACGAATGTTTACTGGTAACGCGAGCCTTAGAAATGAATTTGTAATCAATTATTGCGGGCGATGCAAACGCCCAGATTAGGATCGTGGTCGTTAGGCCGGATGAAATTCCTGGCCTCAAAACGCTGCTAAGAAACAATGGATCAAAATAATGAGTCGCGGTATTCCTTTTAGTTCCTAGCCCTAAAGGAACTTTCACACCAGGAAAAACCAACCGATTGGTTTCCAATCTAAGGGCCAAACATGAAGTGCACTATTTTAACCTTTACGGTTTAAACACCTTATCCGTTCATCATTTCTTTGATCTGCTTGGTTGAGTTGCCTATTGGCCGGTCGAGGGGGATCCCCGTGCAAGCAAGAAGGGTAGCGAGCAGATCGCCTTGATTAGCTTTCGTGGTAAGGAAGCGACCGGTCTTCAGTGAGCCGCCGCCGCCGCCCGCAATGACAAAAGGTAGGTTCTCGCGGGTGTGGTTGTTACCATCTTCGAGGCCGGAACCCCACATCATAATGCAGTTATCAAGAAGTGTGCCTTTGCCCTCCTTGAGGCTAGCCATTCTTTTCACCATATAGGCAAACTGAGATATGTTGAAGGCGGTGATGGCTGCAACCTTAGACTTGGTTTCATCCTTATTCCCGTGATGGGTAAAGGAGTGATGGTCACCGCTCAAACCGAGTTCGGGATAGGTCACACCATTTGGAGTGGAACCAATGTAGGTGCTGACTCGCGTAGTGTCGGTCTGGAAGGCGAGCACATTAAGATCGCACATCACCTGCATGTATTCGCTGCGTTTCTCGCCGATGGGGATTTTGATCTCAATGGGCGGAGAGTCGGATGCGTTGCGTTTGACGGTGCTAACCCCTGCTTTTTCGAGTGCGGCATCTTTCTGCCTCTGTTCAATCGCTGCGATACGGCGTTCCACGAATCGAACACTATCGAGGTATTCATCGATCTTGTGCTGATCGTCTTGCGGAAGTTTTTTGCGAAGTTCGCGTGCACCACCAATGACCAAATCGAGCATGCTGCGGTCAAGCGGATCGTGCTTCAGTGTGGCGCCTGGTTTGTCGGCTTTGCCAAAGAGTCGATTGAGCACATTGCGGGGATTAATCTCGGCTGGTACTACTTGAGTAGCCGAGCGGAAACTGCAATGTGAATAGTACCCTTCGTTTAAGCCCTCCTGATTTTCCTTATGCGTCTGGGGCATTGTCGCCAACTCAAGAGATGGCAAAGTGGTCAACCCACCGATATAGTTTGCTGCAATTTGGTCGGCAGATATTGCGATATCGATCTTGTTGCGGTGATCAGCATTGGGAAGAGTAGCAGTAAGCCAAGTCGATAGTTCTAGCGCGTGAGGTGCACCATTAAAAGGTTTGATCGGCACGCCGGAGACGCCCTTTACCATAAGGCATTGATTGAGAACAGGGCGCAGAGACTCGATTGACTTTGGTGGTGCGGTAAGGAATGTATCGGGGCTGGTTGGCCAGAATTCATCCATGACAACACCGTGCGGCATGTACATGAAGCCGAGCCGAACGGGGGGCTTGGGCGTCGTACCCTTTTCATTCCCAGCCCAGCCGATGGAGTTTAACAGAGGCAAGGCAAGAGAGACACCGATACCTTTAAGGCAGTTTCTGCGATCGAGCATGGATTTCTGAATCATGATTTTTACCTTATTTAATACGACGATTGATAAATGGATAACTGGTAACAACTTCAATGATTAGCGATTGCATACGATAATCATCCTTGCTGATATTTTCCAGCAGGTGGTCGACAACGATCTGATCATAGCCTTCAATCTGACGGCAAAGAGAGTAGGCGAGCAATTTTTCGGCAAGGTTGCGAGCGAGGTCTTCTTTGCGTGTGACGATGAACGCTTTCAAGTCTTTTGGCGAATTGAATTTCAAGCCTCCCGGCAGTTCGCCGGTGGCATCAATCGGGGCGCCTGAATCATCTTTGTCCCGCCAACGACCGATGGCGTCAAAATTTTCCAACCCGAAGCCGATCGGATCCATGACCTTATGGCAGTTCGCGCAAGCGGCATTGGTGCGATGGAGTTCCGTTCGCTGACGCATCGTCAGAGTTGCGACCTTTTTCTTATCCTGTTTTTCAAGCGAGGGCACATTTGGAGGAGCGGGCGGGATGTGCTCGCCTAATACTTGTTCAAGCACCCACGCTCCGCGTTTTACCGCACTGGTCCTGTCTGGGAAGGAAGTCATTGCAAGAATGCCGGGCATACCTAGGATCCCGCCACGATTAGCATCCGTGATCTGGACACGTCGCATTTCTGGACCAGTGATGTTTTTTTCGAGCCCATAGATCTTCGCAAGTTTCTCATTCAAGAATGTGTAATCGCTGGTAATAAAATTCATGATGCTATGGTTACTCCGGACAATGCTATCGAATAGCAGCCAGACTTCATCGTACATCGCTGCTCGCACTTCGGGAGTCATCCCAGGAAACTTGGCAGGGTCGAATCGTTTGTCCTTCAACCCTTTGACGCCTAGCCATTGCGAGCCAAAGCCTTCAAAAAGAGCTTTCGACCTTGGGTCAAGTAGCATCCGTTTCACTTGGGCCCGGAGAGTTTCTGGTTCATGCAATTTTCCAAGATCGGCGAGGCCCGAGAGTTCGGCATCCGGCATAGTCGACCAAAGAAAATACGATAATCTTGAAGCGAGATGATGATCATCGAGCGCAACAATGGTCTGATTTTCTGGCGTTTCCTTCGCAGGCGTGATGAAGAGAAACTGCGGTGAAATTAGTACAGCCTTCAGCATCATGCGCAACGATGCCTGGTAGTCGAGCTTATTTTCACGACTAAGGTCAAAGACACGCAACAGTACAGCAATTTCTTCATCCGTCGCAGGTCGACGATAAGCGGTTCGTGTTAGCGAGTGGGCCACCTTTTTCGCTGCATTGCGCCAATCGCTTTCAGACGAAGGCGTTGTTCCAAAAAGTAGTTTCTGCTTATTGGTAGCGGGCCCATCCTTCATACCGAGAGCAAGGTTTAATGCCTCATTCGCGATCACCAGATACTGTTCGGTCTGCAAAGGGGAAAGTGTGTTCAGATATCCTTCGCCCGGAACTTCATCAGGTAAATCCTTGGCGACTGATGGATCGATGCCCAAAAAGTCATGCAGAGTGTTACCATATTCCACCTTGTTAAGTCGGCGGATGACAAAAAGCCCTGGGTCTTTGGGATTGAGGTATCTGATCAGTGGGATCAATTCCAGAAACTTCCTTCGTTCCTCGTCCGTCGGTTGATTCTTGGCATCAACCGGAGGCATGGAATGATCTTTAACATTTACAAAAGTAGCCTGCCATTGTTTGCGGAATTCCCCCGCTCCTGGTCGCTTCAAAGCATTTGCGAACGAGACATCCCCTTTCTTCACATTGGCGTTTTTGCCGTGGCACTCGATGCAATATTTGTTAAGAAAAGGTGAATCACGAAATGTTTTCAGAATTTCCGTGCGTTTCTTTTCGGACACATCATCTTCTGCAGCAATGACTGGTGAAGAAAATAACATCGCCATCCCGATAATGGTCGTGACGAGAAACAAACGAATTAGAATGCAGCTTTTTGAGATCACGCTATTTTTCGCTGTGCTGGAGTGCAGTATTAGGCAAGTAAGCTAAAGAAGTATATCATGTTCTTTAAAATAGTTCAATCAAAGGGGCATGAAATGCTAAAGAAAACCTCGGGCTTGGCAGATTAAAAGTATCGCATCAACCATGGCAAATAGAATCCACCACAGTTAGCTTACAAAAACGCCATTTTGGAACCCTGCTGAATTGCCGGTGAAGATGGAATCCAGCAGCGTAGTGTCAAAATCAAAGATTTTAACATTTGGGTTTTGGCCAATATTGTTGCCCGCGCCAGTGATGATGTTTTGTTTTCCAGTGTCATAATAATCTGTAGCACCAACACGAACAGCACCATTATAACCCTGTTGATAAGGCGAAAAAGATCCAAGCTTCTGGAAATTTTGTCCATCAAAGAGATTAACTTTGGCATCGCCGCCTTGCCCAGTACCGGTGATGATTTCTGCATGGTGGTCGCCATTAAGATCGCCAGCAGCAACAAAGATGCCGCCGGAGAAATGTATATCACAAGCAAAGAAGGAACGCAGTAGAGAGAAACTGCCGCTGGAATAAACATTAACTTGCGGAGCGCCACCGATTCCAGCACCGGTAATAAGTTCCCTGACGCCATCCCCTGTAAGGTCGCCTGTCGCAACAGAAACACCACCAAGAAAAGTAGGTGCATAAGCAAAGAAGCTGGCCTTTGGAGTAAGGGAATTATGTGAAAGAGAACCACCATCCCAGACAATAACATGTGGCCCGCCGGTGGCCCCAGCACCAGTAACCAAATCTGGAACACCATCGCCAGTGACATCGCCGGAAGCAACAAAAACACCACCAGAGAAAGAAGTGTTGTATGCAAAGAAATCAAGGAGGATATTTCCATTGGAACCACTGAAGATCGAAACGCGAGGCCCGCCCCCGGGGCCAGCAGCAGCGACAATATCATTAACGCCATCGCCATCAAAATCGGAGTTGGAGGAAACTCTGATCTCTCCAAAAAATCCTTTGAAAGGTGTGATGGTTGTGGAAATTAAATTGTCTGCCGAATAAAGTTTGAAACCTGAACCAATTGGTGTAGCAATATTGCCAACGGTAATGAATTGTGTGCTTGATCTGGTAAGGGTGATATCGTTACCATCGCCGCCATCGTATTTGAACTGGTAGCTTGCTCCTTGTATTGTGATGATCTGGTTGTTTGCGATCCCCTTGAAGGTTCCCGAAACAGGATCAACGCCATCGTTATTGACTAATATCAATTCTTCGCCTGTTTTAAGATTAACGCTTCCAGAAAGATTAAGGGTTGCATCCCCAAGGGTGACCGTTCCATGGGTGGCGATTTGATCATGCCCTGCCCCAGGTGATGTACCGCGGATAGTTAAGTTAAGCGCAGAAGGGCCAGCAAGAGAAATATCGTTGGATAGCAAGAGTGAAGGGCTGACCGAACCACTTTTCGCTTCCAACTTTCCAAGGGTAGCACTGCCCGAAAGTGTACCGCCATCAACAATAAAGTCGCTTGCCTGATTTGCATTTAGAATGAGGGATCCGCCCAGAACGAAAGTTTTTCCGGTGTAGGTATTTGCACCTAGGAAAGTGGTGGACCCGGAACCGGTGCGTGTAAAATTTCCAGTCCCGGATAGGGTGCCAGAATAATTGTCTACAGTGGAACCCGAAATTGCGATACTTCCCGAACCCAAGGTAATGTTGGAACTTCCAATAATCGAGGCAACAGTTTCAGCCTTATTGTTTAAATCCCAAGTGCCACCATTCAAATTGATGGAACTATTGTCATGGATGATTTCACTTGCCAAGGAAATAAAATTCCCACCTTCAAGGGTGATGGTACCAGTACCTGCGTTAAGGCCTGCAACTTGAATGGTGTTGGTTAACGCCTTCAAGAAGATGTTTCCATTACCGGTGCTAGTTGCATTTAAACCTGCGGTATTAAGAATCGAAATGGGTTGGGCCACAGACCCTATTGCGGAACCGGTTAAATTCAAAGCTGCGGTATTTGAGATGGTGCCCGAGGATGATGAAGTAAGAGCGCCCTGAGCCGAGATGGAAACAGCAGCCCCAGATAGAATGGTTCCCAATTGCAAGGCGTTGGCATCACCTAATTGTACTGCGAACGAACCAGAATTATTAATTGAAACAGTGCCGGTGAAATCATTTGCGCTGTTCAATAAAGTCAAAGGGCCTGCGCCTGCATTAAATGTTGCTGCCCCAGCGGCTGCTTCCTGGATGATTGGGCCGGTCTGCGAAATACCAACCGCATTAATGTTTAAGGTTCCGGAGCCTACTTTGGAGGATGCAATAATAATTGCGTTGGCATCGTTGATGGAAACATTGTTTACTCCCGCGTTTTTAAGTGTAACTGCACCAACAAAATCATTGCTTGCAGATTCGAGAACGATGCTTGTGCCTGCATTAAATGAGGATGTGCCATTCACGCTAAGGGATGAACCTGTTTGTTGGGAAATTGCACCTGTAGCAATGATGTTAAGCATTCCAGATGCGGCAATAGATGGTAGGTTTAAATTGCCTGTCTGCCCGATGATGATGTCTCCTGTGGTGCTGGAAAGACTTGCGAGGGTTGTAATCAGGGTATTGATTGAAATCCCGCTTGAAGCAGCTAGAGTAAGGCTGTTTGCAACAGCTAGTCCGCTTCCGCTGATACTTTCAGAAGAATTAAGTGTTGCGGTGCCTGTAGTTTCGATCCTAGCGGTGCTCCCAAGATAAATACCATTTGCAGAGAAAGCAATTTGTCCGCCAGTTCCAGCAGTGGTAGCCAAAGTGGTTTGATCCATGCCGATGCCATAACTGGTAGTGCCGGTGGTTTTATTTCCTGTAACAGTAATTCCACCCGATCCCGCTTGTATAAGATTAGAAACGCCAAGAAGAACGCCATGGTTATAATTGCCACCGCTATTCAAACCACCATTACCAGTGATGGAAAGTGCGCCGCCGCCCGAAGATTTAATGGATGAAGAATCCGCTAGAAAAACCCCTAGGTTGAATCCGATCGTAGATAAACTGCTGCCGCCTCCGGTGCCGGTTACAGAAACATTACCATTGATGGCTGAAGTAATGCTGGCGGTGGAGCTTACTTTTACCCCGTAATTATAATCACCAGCGCCTGACCCTCCACCCGTACCAGTAACAGATACATTTCCACCGGTGGATGAAATTTTTGCAGAGGCAGATGAAATCAGAATTCCATAATTATTACCACCTTTATCGTTTAGGCCTGCCTGGCCAGAAACGGTTACATTGCCGACGCCGCCAGCAAGAATGGCGCCCCCATTTGCTACAAGGATTCCATGGTTATATCCACCATTTCCCGAGCCACCACCAGTACCAGTTACGGTAACTGCGCCGCCCGAAGAGGTGATAAGCGAGCCAGCCCCATCAACCCTAAGGCCCATGTTGCCCCCGCCTAAAACATTTGCGCTCCCGACACCAGTTACGCTTACTACGCCAATACCCCCAGCCGAGACAACAGCGCCCGAAGTAACAACCAAACCAAAGTTTCCAGCGCTAGTTGCGGTTCCACCACCTGTGCCCAGTAAGGTTACATTACCCCCCGAGGAATTAATTTCGGTGCCTGTGCCATCAACCCATAATCCAAAATTGTAATCGCCCGATGCAGTTTTGCTACCAGTGCCAATGATAGAGATGGAACCAAAGGTAGAACCATCATCCCCTGCAAAGATTTTTGCCCCATCATCGATTGCAACACCATGAAGATTGTTTGTGATTCCCGATCCTGATCCTTGAATTAAGATGTTGCCACCCAGAGTGCTGATTTTTGCACTCTTACTCGTGATGATAATTCCTGCATCATTGCTTGAAAAAGTTCCAGTGTTCTTAAGAAAAACATCCCCCGTAGTGGTAGTTAATTTTGCAGAAACCTTGAGCAATTGCGAAGTTTCAATGTTGATAACGGATGTTGAAGAAGAAATCTCTTGGTTGACTTCAATGGATTCTACACCCTGACTTGAAAAGCCTCCGGAAAGTGTAAAAGCAGAAGAGCCCGTAAATTTTGCAGATTGAGCAGAACCACCACCGCTATCTTTAACTGTGATTTGATTTACATCATTGATTGCGAATGAAAGCTGCGAGCCGTTTGCATCGCCGGAAACATCAATAGTATTACCATTGTTGGTAACAATCACAGATTCGCTGGTGGAATCAGCATTAGTAAAATCCAACGTAAGAACACCCGAAGCAAAAGTAATATTTGCTGGAGTTGTGCGATCTTCAAGAAATTCGATTTTAGGCAAAGAGTTTGAAGAAGAAGAGGCTTTGCGAGGATTTTTAATGACTTTAGAATTAGAAGTTGCAAACCATTTGGATAAAAAATGAAACATAGTAAATCCCCAGAGCATAGCCGAATTTTAAAAAACCAAACCTTTGGCGCGCCTTAAGAAAGGCACACATCAGTATCCATCGGCAAAAAATAGGCTTGGTTTAATTAAAAAGGTGGAAGATTCATTATATTTAGAAAAATAGGCAAATTAAGAATATTCGGCACAAGCGGCCTTTTCACCCTAATCCCCCATATTGCCAATTGCTAGAATAAGCTTATTTTCGCACCTTGAATCAAGGACTTCACCAACCCAAGTTAGAAAATGTGACAGCATAAAAACAGAGTTTCTCATTATTAAAACATCTTGTTTTAGCAAACAACTAATTGATGATTCAATTTACCTTAAAATCTATTTAAATGGCATAAAAAGTCTTATTTATCCAATAATGATATTAACACAATCTCTCATTCAATAAACTTTGACATCCGTTTTTGGCATAAACACATTTTGAACAAGCATGTTTGTTTATTTTTGTTAAAAAGACTTAAAATATTCTGATATAGAAAAAAACAGGACGCAAAAACTATGGTTTTGAAACAGTTTAATGATTTCCTAACTTTTTTCGCATCTATTGAACATCTTAAAATTGATTTTTTACTTCCAAAAGTTTCATTTTACCAATGGAAAATAGACACCTATTCCATGCGCGAATTGACCTTTCAGTATGGCTGGGAAGGGGACGGATCGATTAAGAATGGAAAGCTGCATTCAGATGGAAACCTACTTTACATTCCTCTGAATGGGGTTCACCGTGCCAATGGTATACCTCTCAAAAATGGTTCTATTGTTTCTTTCAAACCCGGTGACGAATTTACCATTATGGCAAAAGGTTCCAATGATTGGTGCAATTTATTTATACCATCCAAGACCATTAAATCTTGCTTGCCGAAAGTTGTTAGCCCTGAGAAATTAATCCCCTCAGGTATTGTTGAACTCGGTCCTGAAAAAACGTTAAGGATGAAACAACTTTTGAGCCAGATTTTTGCATCGGTAGCTGTAAGCGGCAAAACTGATAAAGATCCTGATTTGAAATCAAAAATCAAAAAAGAGGTTGCTGATCTTTATAAAAAAGTCGTGGATTTAGATTCTGAAAAATCATCTGTCGCCGTTGGAAGGCCCGTTATCGACAGACAAAAAATCATGCAAAGTATTCGACGAAAAATCGAAAATCATTCTCTAGATAATATTTTTGTTGAAGACCTTGTAACAGCAGCAGGGGTTTCCGGTCGAACGCTTAGAAAAATTTTTATGGAATATTTTGGGATTTCTCCTTCTCGATATCTTAGCCTCTATCGAATGTACGAGGCCCATGCAGTTCTACTGAATTCAGATGCCGCTACTGTATCAGTGTCCGATATTGCTTCTCGGTTTGGCTTTTGGCACTTTGGCAGATTTGCTTCAGATTATCGCCGTTTGTTTGGCGAACGCCCTTTTGATACACTCACCAAAAATAAAGCTTAGTATCGTGCTGGGTTTTAACCTTCTTACTTATTTCTCATCCCGGCAACTGACAGCGTTATTTTGAAAGCGCGCAGCGGAACCCCAGATGCGACATTCCCGTATCTGGCGCAGTGCCCCTTCTTGCTGCATTGGGGTAGCTTTCGCAATAACTTGATTCTGTTCAAAATAATTTATTCTTCATCTTCGTCTTCGTCTTCGTCTTCGTCTTCGTCCTCTTCCTCTTCCTCTTCTTTATCTTCAGCGCGAAGATTAAGTTCACCGTCTTTGTCCATCACCCATTCTTCTTCGTTAATGCTAACACTATGCCCAGTGGAACAATCGAGTTCCAGCCTTGATGCTATTTGTTTAGAGGAAAGTACAGAGCTGCTTACGCAAAGATCGACTTCGCCAAAACCGATATGGCAATCAAACAGCGCCTCATCGATTTCGTTATACGGCCCACCAAAATTACCATTATCATCGTAAGACCAATATGAATCTAAGCAATGTATAACACCTGCATTGCCCGTGTGCCCAGGCGATCCGCCATCATAGGAAACCGTATAAACTTCGTTTCCATTAGCTTCGATTAAAGATTGCAAAGCAGATTGATCAAGTTCCATGGGTTGACTCCATTAATAGCTGGGTGAAATTCCAGCTTGATAAAATAGGCAGGTTAAGCAATTGACTGTGCCACCAAGTTACACAGAATCGTCTAAAGCTCATGTTCTCAGGTTAATCTGCTTTCATTTTGATGCCAGCTTAGCAGCAAGAATTTAAACCCCAATTATTAATCAAGTGGTGTGGTTGAAATTACCGATTATTATTTTAAATCGGGTTAGATCGTTTATTAGGATTTTAAAATGTTTTTTGTAATGCTCAAATTAATTAACTTTCCAAGATTATCATGGACGCCCTACGGCGTCTTGTTGGGAGTTATGCTGTTTGGGAATATTTCCTCTGCATGGGCGCAATTAACAGGCATCTCTGAAATCGGCCATAGTTATCAGGCAGATGCCCGTGGCGGAACTGAAACCTCGATCGGTGATACCGGTTTAGCCCACATCAGACAGCCTGCATCTGCTGCAACGCAAGCATATGCCAAATTCGATTCCAAGATCAATTCAGTTTTCATCAACAATCAGTGGTCTGATATCAAAGATACAGGTAATTCGGATGTAAATTATGCGCTCTCCTATAACCTTGGTACAGTAATTCCGTTAAGTGAAGAATTTGGTTTGGGTTTGGCGTATGAGACTGGAGGCTATAGCACCAAATTTGCCAACCGGTATAATTTTCCGGATCTTACGAACCCTATGTTTAATTCCTTCACTTACAGCACCCAATCGATTTATGCTAATTTAGGTCACAAAGTAACGGACAAACTATTTGTTGGTGGCGGCCCTACTTTGCAAATCCTAAATCTGGGAATGAATTTAAATGCAGGCCCGGGCGTTTTGAATATTCCAACAACTCAAGGGGTGGGTGGTGGATTTCAACTGGGTGTGCTTTACCAAATCACTGAAATTTTTCGCCTAGGCGCTAGTTATGCTTCCTCGACTTATTATGGCAATATGAACTTCGGCGAGACCTCCTATGTGGTTCCTGGCGTTAATCCCCTCACTGCGCCCCTTGGCATAGAATCCTTCACCACCCCGGGCCGTATTTCCTTTGGGGTTAGCGCAAAAGCTTCCGAAAAAATGAAGGTTGCTGTCGAAGCGGGATACTTAAACTATGGCAGCAGCGTGTTGGGCGGCATGAATTTCCAAGGGCTGATTAACAACAATCTTAATCTTG
>Ga0209296_1000861_pt1 | contig 25160 bp, 22 predicted proteins | sample S_130206_EF_Meta_FD_187319 | JGI IMG/M metagenome (GOLD analysis project Ga0209296, IMG submission 187319) | Freshwater microbial communities from Lake Simoncouche, Canada to study carbon cycling - S_130206_EF_MetaG (SPAdes) (version 2) | ecosystem: Environmental > Aquatic > Freshwater > Lake ...
CAAAGTTTTTAGCTTTCCTACGGTTCTTAAAATCCCACTGCATAACGATACGAGCATTCAAACTTGGAACATCAATACCAACCTTGTTAAACATCTCAACCATCTGCAAGTTAGATGAAGGATTAAATCCCTTATACCCGTCCTTGCTAAATATAATCTGATTACAAGCGCCCGCATTAATAAACATGTCTTGAAGAACTAGCTCAGCTTGCTGAATAATATGAGCAAAACGTGGCTCTAGTACTTGAAGGTGATTTGCATCAAAAGGCATACCAGTTAACTCAATGAATGCAGTAACTGGGCATAAATCCATCTCTAGCTTGTGTACTTTATGTAAATTATGCTCTTCTATTTCTGCTAGCTGTTGCTTCATAATTTCCGGAAGAATAAGTACGTCAGTCACGGCGTATTCTATCTGCTCAACACTTAACTCAGAGATTTCACTCTCTGTAAACGTTGCTCGAATAGACTTGTCTAACTTAATACCTAGTCTACGGTCTGCTACAGCCTGCAATGAACTCTGTAAACCGATAAAGCCCGCCTTTAGCATACGTTCTGTAATCATAGTATCGTACACATTGCGAATAAGATGCCCGCACATTTGATAAATAATCTTTAAATCATACGCTGCATTGTGAAATACCTTAGTAATTGACTCATCTTTCCAAAGAGTAGTTAAATCACTAGTATCAACACTATTAGTGCAATCAATAACAAACGCATCTTGACCATCGTACAACTGTACCATAAGTACCTTTGCTCGGTAAGGGTCAAGGTGTGTAGTCTCGGTGTCCACAAAGATATGTGACTTTGTTCTCAGTAAAGAAACTGCCGAAGCAATCTCCTGCTGTGTGTGTAGTAGTTTATAGTTCATGTTGATATTGTACCATGTCTACATAATACTCGTCAAATACAAATGTCGCACCCTGATAGCGAGCAACTAATTGCATATCTTCAATAATGAAGACCATATCATTTGCACCCGCAAACTTAAGCGTTATCATTGGCGGTGTATATGCCTTATCATCCTTAATACGCTTTTCCGGGGAATTTCGCATACCAGTAGACTTTTGATTTTCTACACCTAAAAAAGTTACTGGACCGAACTCATGATAAACCTCGTCCTTTTTAGACCGGATAGCTAGCTTCACATCCTTATTATACAGCTCTACAAAAAACGTCTCATCAACCAGGAGTGCCTTTGCCATAATTAAATACCTTTCAATAAATCTCTAAAATATTCTAGTGTCATGTGATAGTATATCAGACCATCTATAGAAAGTAAAGTATAATAGGGCGGGTTCTTTGTCAGGTTTGCGATGGCTGGGGTTAGTACGATTGTTTTTGCAGGAGTATCGAAGTGGTGCTCGGCCGCTTTAGTCTCATTGAGGTTAGCAGGAAAAACCTGTAGTTTATGTAAATCTGCAATATTAATAACTACGAAGTCCCCTGCGATGTCATGGAAATGGTATACAAGCAATGGGAATAATGCCCGCATTGCCTTTGCATCGTCCTTCATCTTTGGAATCCAGTACTTATAAATATTGATACGAGGCTTTCCCCCCGGTCTAGCGGCACTAAGTTTACACTCAATCATGTACTTACCAGGGCGACTAACAAAGTCGATTAGAATATCACCCTTGGCTGAGCCCGCTCCGGACTGGGGCGTCTGCGTTCCATCGAGGTAGCGGGCTACTCGCTTTTCCATTGCTTTTGCCCGCTGTCGATTTAACCTGTTTATTTCTTTTCTATTTTCGTCTATCTCTTTAAACTTATGTTTACTTGTGATAGGGGCGGGTTCATATTTTCTACTCATACAATAAATTTCTGGAATGCACCATTAAACACTGCTGAAGAAGTACCGAGCCGTCCATTACGGTTTTTGTGGAATTTAATACTAATTCCACGCATACCTGTGTCATCGACAAACTCATCAATGGGGGCTAGTTCAATAACTGTATCGGCAATCTGTGAGATTTCACCAGAGTCACGTACAGAGTCAAGCCCGCCTTCTTTACCCTTATTCATTTGAGATAGTGCTACGACAGCGATATTATGCTCCTTAGCGCTCTCTTTAAGTGCTTGGGCTACTTCACCCAAGTCATAGTTTCTAAGTCCTGTATTAAAGTGATTTACAATCTGAATATAATCTAAGAATACAACCTTACCACCACGAAGTGCAAAATCCTTTATCTCCTTTTTAATTTGGTCAAGCTTAATTGTTGGCGTATCTATAACGTATATCGGAAGTTGCTGAAGTTGCATAACAGCATCCTCTACCTTCTTCCTCTCGTCCTTTGTAATACGTCCGATGAGTAAGTTTGCCGAGTCAATTTCTAGCATACTAGCTACCCAACGTAGGACAAGCTGCTCCTTAGCCATCTCAAGACTTAACAGTAGAGATGGTATATTATACTTCTGCGCCATCTCCAGCATTGACTGTCCGACAAGAGCTGTTTTACCAGTACCCGGCTTAGCCATAAGAATTGTTAGCGTCTTCGGCATCCACTCCCCACCCATCATGCTATCAAGAAACTTAATTCCTGTATGAACAAACTGATGTTGTCCGTTGGCCTTACGAAATAAATCACCCAACATCCTTTGAGCACCTGGGACAAGGCTTGAATCTGAAGTCGGTGCTAGTGGTTCAAAACTTAATGTCTGCATAATTGTAGGCTCGTCGGGCTCGAATCGTTTACTCTGGATTTCAAGCTCACGAGAGGCTTCCAATAACTGCCGTCTTCGTGCTACTAGTACTAGTTCATCAATAAGTGCTCGCTGGTTTGCTACAACACCGCTGGTAAGTTCCGATGGGATATTCCCCTTTAATGCAATACGCAGACCCTCGTAGGTCAACTCACCGTACTTAATGTAGGCGCTACGCATAGCTTCTAAAATGTCTTGCCGTTCTTCCGTAAAAATCTGTTTTGTAATCGAGTGCATAACTTCAGGGCTGTCAATTAGGGTTGACAATAGCCGCCACTCTGCCGTAATATCAGTGTACATTTGGTCTCCTTTGAATTCTAGCCCATTCATCGTAGGGCAAAGCATTATTAACAATTGTGCGAAATTCCTCTTCCCCACGCTTTAAGATAAAGGCATCAATGTCCATCTTATCGTCACTACCGAGGGGTAACACAACTACATAAGGATTATATAGTCTGCTGGCCAATTTGTCAATTGCACGAAAAGTAATCTCTCTAGTTGACTTATTACGGGTGGTATCAAAGATAATTGTCTGCTTTACAGACTGCTTAACCATCGGCCTCCAAGATACAATACCTGGGAGAGCAACGCACTTGATTCCGGCTTGAGTAGCAATACCTGCCTTTATTTCACCCTCGGTGATTACGTGGTCTTCTACTATGTCTGAGTAGTTGTATGGATAGTCTGCACCTCGAACAGAAGCAGTACCCATTGGCGATTTATAGCGAATAGGGTCATTCTTATCCAGTGCTCTACCTCGAATATCAACTACCATATCTTTCACTATGTATGGAAAAGCAATTCGATTTCCTAGTACTGCTTTACCATTTGAGTAAAGACCGCTGTCTTTTCCTAGAATAGGGTCAACACTCTTCAATATCTCATCAGGAATAAACCCAAGTTTAAGTGAAGTAATTGTATTATCGTCATAACCTCTACTATTGAGGTACATACGCACTTCTGGTGTAATGCAGGAGTGGTAGTATTCGGCAAGTTTTTTATATAGCGTGCGCAAAGCCTCTACAGTATATTGAAGTTTCTGCACCGCCACTTTTTCGTCGCCCTCACGTTCGAAGTATGTGCAATGAAAACAATAACCAACGCCATTACTTGGTGTTACATAAAAGTCGTTACCACCACATTTAGGGCATGTTGTTTTATAGCTCATTCTACACCTTTAAATAATAATAGTGGGGCGCATGAAATCATACGCCCCGTAAACACTAAACTTAGAATATTGAGTCTTCAGCCTGTGCTGAGCCTAGTTGTGGAACAACTACAAGATTGTAGCTCTTCAATACTTCATTGTACTCAGTACCATCCAGAAGAGCCTTGATTGCTGTTACAGGCCAAGGTTTTGTAAACGACTTCAAGTCGTACATAGGAAGTTCTAACGCACTTTTTGGAAATGGGTCACGATTCATGCCTGGGTGAACTGTGCGGGTAGTAGCCATACCAGTACCGCGAGTGACCATTTCAATGTCAACTTCGGTAATTGGAATAAGCTTAGTACCTTCGTCATCAAACAGGGTTTTAGAAAGGTCATCAATATCATTCAGCAACCCACCTCGACGGTCGGTTCGAAATGATACGCTACCCTCAAGAACCATAATAGCGTTGTTAGGTTCGGGGCGAATTTCGGTAATCTGCGCATTGCGGTCACCGTCCTTTTTCCAAAACTCATTCTTTGGTGTTGGGTAAATAACAGAGCCATCTGGCATCTTTACAACCCGAGTGCGGTCATAGACATTCAGGAAGAAGCGATTTTTAATCTTCTCTCGAACAGTTTCTGGAAGTACTCGGCGAGCAGAATCATCAATAAAAATTCGACGCTCAACCATAATTCCGTCACGCTTAACCGGCATCCAAAGACTCATTACAATCTCACCCTGCATTGGCTCACCTGGATTATTTACATCCGGGATAAACCGAAAAGTACGTTTACCTTCTTTTACATCCAAAAATACATTCGGCATACGGTTTCCACCATTACTTGTGGTTTCTGCGCTCATAGCGCTCTTCATCATGTTACCAAAACCCATACTGTTCATTCTCTCTTTCATTATTGTGTTTATTTATTATTGTTAGATAACTCTCGGGCGAGGTTATTCATCTCGTCCAGAACATATTTCCTAACAACTGAATTAAGTATACCAAGTTCTTCAAGCTTTGTCAAGAGCCGCCGTGCATACTTTTTAGCAATGCTTTCAATCTCTGCCTTTTCCATTCTTTATAATCTCCATAAATTGCTTTGCAATAACTTCCCAGTTAAACTTAGGATTTTGCATATGCTTGTAGGACGCCTCTCCAAGTTCCTGACGGAGTTTTGCATCCGTGTATAATTTATGAAGAGCTTCAATTGCTGACTCTACCTCAGTCAGATGGTGAATTGTATTTAATCCTCGGTCAGTTAAATTTGGGAACGGATAACATTCAGCGTATAGAGCATTACCCTCTGGCCATTCTGCTAGTGCTGAGTGCTTTGGTAACACACAAGGAACACCGACAGCCATAGCCTCCGCCACTGGCAGACCCCAACCCTCAGCCGCTGATGTCGTAAAGAAAACATCCGCACTATTAAATACCATGTTCATCTGCTCATCAGTAAGTCCATTTGTTGGTGATAAGTCTGGGCGGGAAATTGCTAACCGCTCTTTAATGCCGAGATAATCACACCACTGTAGAATATCAATCCCGTAGTCTTGAAGAGCTCCGTGATAATAGGCACGAACACTTGGTGGAAGATTGTAACGCTTTACCCATTCTGCAAAGATGTAAAAGAACATATCCAGTCTTTTACGTGGTTGATTACGACTTACGTTTAAAACAATAAAGTCGTCCTCTTGCATTTTCATGGCTTTCTTTACACTCATCTTATCCATACGCTTAAACTTAGTTAAATCAACGCCATGCGGGATAACATGAATTGCCTGAGTCATTCCCCCAATAACAAGCTGCTCTTTCCCAAACTCGGTGTATGTTACAATGTGGTCAAATTCAGTTACTTGTTCAATAAAGTCGCGTTTAATATTCTCAGCGTCAATTGGCGTGTATAGCACAAACTGTGTTTTATTTTCCGGAAACAATTTATTATACTCAACAATCTGTTTGTTATAATCCATTGCAATCCAAATATCATTGAGTACAAAACAAACTGCTGGTTGTAGTTGGGTGAGTAACTTTAAAAATTTCTCAAACCCGTAAATCTCACCACCACCCGCTGAGGCAGGATAAACCTTTAGACCCTCAATAAGGGGGTCATAATCCCCAAAGTAGTTAACCCCAATAACATGCACATCATAGTGCTTTCGGAACGTATTAATTAAATTCTTTGATACGATTCCGAATCCCGTGGGAATTGGAAAATCCCCCACATACAACATCTTTGGTAATTCTCTTGCCATTTTTTTCTCCTTTTTTAGTAGACCTTAGTCCCTGCAATAATATTTAGAGGTTGCCGACTTACAACTGGTTGTGCGATTCTTGTTGCAAATACGGTGTTCAATTCTGTCTGTAATGCTTCTAGTACATTGCGCATAGTATTTGCGGCGGTTGTATTTGTGAAGCGAATGTCTTCGGTACTCCAAGAAACAAATGTTGATGAACTATTTGTTAACTTTGCTAAGTGAATGATATACGCTGTGGCTAGCACAATAGCATCTTCATCATTCTGCTCAACTACAGGAGGACCGTCTTGAGTAAATGCGACGAACGGATTTCTGTATACATTATCATTAGATAGACCATATGGAATATACGCAGTACCGTCAACGGTGTGTGCTTGAGCATATCCTGATGGAGCACTGCTGTTATCTCCTGTATACGTTCCTGAAGTAACGACTTGATACTTACTCTTCCAGCGCTTTTGTAGGTACTTAACGGCGCTGATAATTGCTGTCCGAACGAGCGTTGTTGAGTATACTGTACCTTCAAAGTCTCCAAGACGTAATCGTACAGAATCAATTAGATAATCAACATTTGTTTGGGTAGTAATCATTTAATCTCCATTATACTATATTTATTTTTATTTGTCAAGTGGAGCCTCTGGCCAGGGCGTATTAATAAAATTATTATTAAGCACTAGTTTTGGAAAGTCTCTTAACTTCTGTCGATACTCATACCACTCTTCTCTATTTATGATTGGCGAGTCTGGTAAAACCTTCCAATCAGAGTCAGAGAGAAGCTTACCCCTCTCTTCTCTGATTACACCGATAGCCCACTCTTCGTGAGGCTCTACTCTCCCGTCCACCTCGGTTTCATACCGAGTAACAATCGGAAGTATTTGAATAAGTTCCATTGTTGTCATGTTTAACCTACCTTTGCCGCACTCAATACTGTTCCTGTTGTACCCGTCGTAACTGCTAGAATAGCTGCACCTGTATTTCTAACATATATTTCTAAGTTTGTGCCCGCAGCTAAATAAACAATTTTTGTTACGTAAGCTCTCATATCGGCTTGAATAATACCAGCCAGAAGAACACCGGTACCAAAAGCACCGCCGGTTACAACCTGCCAAGTATTACCTGTTTGATTACCAATAACTCCAGCACTTATAACATAAAAACCAGCATAAGTAGTAGTTAAACGACTATTGGCTATGCTATCCAGAGTTCCGTTAGTGTAGGCAACTTGAAAAGTTATCTTTGCATCAGCACCTGCCGCAACACTTTGAGCAGTATTTTTATAAAGTCCGCCGTAATTATACTGAAGAACATTAGCACTTGCTGTTAAAGTACTTGTGGTAGTAAGTGCGCCGAGTGTTGTCAGTCCAGTAACTCCTAGAGTGCCAGCAATTGCCGTGTTTCCAGCTGCCGCTGTTACAGTAAACCTACTATTACCAGCCCCCGCAAAAATAGCACCTTCAGTGTATATATCACCAGTTGAACCAACAGTAAACCTGTAAGCACTCACATTGTCATATGCAGCACTTAATTGTGTTTTGGCTAAGACTCCATAAGTTGTTTGCAAACTTCCGCCTACGTTTACGTTGTTAGTTGTCGTTACATCGCCTGTAACGCCTAAGGTTCCTGCAATAAGCGTGTCCCCTGTCGAGGCAGCTATTGTAACTTTATTATTGGATGTACCAAACCCAACTGCACCTGAGGCATTGAGTGCCCCGAGAGTTGTTTGCCCAGTAACCCCTAGCGTTCCCGCAATAGCTGTATTACCCGTTGTAGTTGTAGCCCCTGTAACATTCAGAGTTCCTGATACCGTAACATTACCAGTGCTTGAGTTTACTTTAAAGACATGCGGTTCTGGTCCTACGCTGAGATTACCCGAGATAGTCGTGTTGCCTGAAGAACCATTCACCGTGAACACGTGTGGAGGAGCCCCTACATGAAGATTGCCGGTCGTACCATTTACGGTAAACATGTGGTCGCCAAGGCCTGCGTGAATATTTCCAGCAACAGCTATATCACCACTTGTTGTAACGTCTCCAGTAATGGTTGTGTTTGCTTGAATAGTAACACCGTTGCCAGATAAAGAATAACCGCTAATTGTTACTCCATTTTTATCCATTTGTACTTTATTTGCTGGGGTTGCTATTAGTAGACTTGAGTTTGTGTCACCCTTACTCGTAATTGATAATGAAGAGTTGTGGATTTTGTGATAGCCAGCAGCACCACTCTCAGAAGCAAGCCAGCCTACGCGTATTTTAGCGTCTATACCATCATAGGTATCATTATCTACAACCCCACCTAAACCATCTTTTAGGAAGGTTTGATTTGCACCTACAGAGAAACTGTATATGTCTGAAGTATAATCGTAAAAAGTTGTAGTATTTGAAGCGTCTGTTTGATAATAGAATGGCTTGTACTTGATTAAGTTCGATATTGGAGGGCGTATTTCGTACGTACTAATAGCTGGGGGAGTTGAAATTTGAAATAATGTAACCCCGCTTACTGAAGGCTTTAATGTAATTCCTGTGGAATCTAGTCTCAGCGTCTGCCCACTACCTACGTACAGTTTACCGTCGCTTCCAATATCTACCTGCGCAATACCACCACTAAACGTAGTTAACCGGCTAACACCACTTGTTGTGTAAATTTTTAGACCAGTTGTTGGTGTGCTTGCTGAACCAGCACCCGCCCAAATAGTCCCACCTGTTCCTATACTAATACCGCTGTTTACTACAAGAGTACCCATATTAGCTGCTACTGCATCTAGCTGAGTTACATTAAGTTTATTTGCTGTAATAGTTCCGGCGGATATTTCATTCGCCGTAATAGTACCCGGGGTAATAAGAACACCGGACACCGTTCCAGCCATAATTTTCGCGCCGGTAATACTACCATTTGCAAGATTATCAGCCGTTACAACAATACTACCGCTTACTCGTAAAGAGACAACATCAATAACATCTGCTTCAAGGTCATCAACTTGAATAAGCGTACGTGGTAAGAATTGGTAAATTCTGTACGGCGTTACTCCGTTTGTTGACCGGTGATACAGGCGTATCCAATTTAAGTTTTGAATAGATGGGAGCGTGTATACTGAACTATTGTTTGTGGGTGCGCTAAACGTTATTGAGTTTGCTAACGCTCCCGACTGTGTTGTGTACTGAGTCATTGTACTATACACACCTGAGGTTGTCAATGGACCACTGAAGTATAGTTCAGAGTCTGTTATACCAGAGCCCGCTTGAAAGTAGAACTTAAAAGAGTCTCCTGAGTAAGCTCGGAGTGTTAAATTCTTGTACCGTCCATCTTTTTCTTTTGTAACAATTAACGAGTTTCCTGTCCCACTATACGTAAAATACTGGTTAGCATTATCCGTGTACAAGTCATTAGCAAATTTAGGAGTTATATATCGACTCATTGCTAATGGGTATTGTAGTGGAGCTAATTCGGACTCGTTATTGTATATGTATTCATACGCTGAGTTTAATGCGTACTCAAATGCTTCTGGCTCCATTAGCCCTCCTTATTTATATTTAGTATAAATTGCTAGTATTGTATTTATATAGGGAAGAGTTTTTGTTGTTGGATATTTCTCAACTAAACGTAGTCGTATCCAGTAACCCTGGCCTTTTAATGCTGGTTTAAAGATACCCGCACAGTCAACGCCTGCCACTGCTGCCCCGGTAGCTGTGTTAATCAAGGCTGGTGTGTTAGCTCCGCCGTCTATAATACTTCCCCATGCGTGGTTATATATATAGCGGTAAGTAGTCCCGGGATTTACTTGTTTCCATAGATTTGAGGTTAATGGTGGTACTGGTTGTACAACGTTACTTTTTTTCACAATAGGGGCATACTCTGCGGCAAACTCTAAAGTAAATCTGTTATTAAACGGAAGAAAGTTATTAGTTGTTGCTAGCATAAATGAAGGCTGCATTAAAAACGCAGTAGACGTTGGGGTAGCAAAGTAACTGCTCATGTTGTACTGTTCAACAGGGTTTAATGTTAGTGGAGTAGTACTCGCGTTATAGTACTTGTCTACTAGATATATGTCAATTCTCGGGGCGTATGGTATATCTAATTGAAATGATGGGTCAGATAAACCCCCGTACTTAAAAGAGTCAAGTATTTCATAGTAATAGTGGACAGTCGAAGTCCCGGATATAATGTAACCGTCACGCATTAAACTTACGCTGCTATTATTTAATTTATAAAATCTAACTGCGTTTGAAGCTGTGGCTGGATTATCTGTATATTTTATTAAAAAACCAATAATGTCTTTTGGATTTTTTTCATCAAAGCCATCATTACCTGGTTGCTCAATACGCACGTAAAACTTTCTTTTATTAGTATTTAAGTCTAAAAAGTATGGCGGTTTCGCAGGGAGAACTGCACCGACAAATGTTGACAATGTTGGTGTTGGTATGTTTGTAGTAAACGTGGCAGTCTTTGTTGTATCTGTATCCGGATTAATTTCAAACCTGTCCGCAAAGTTTGCTTCTAGTACATCTAACCCAGTAGAAACTTTTACTTTAGTAATTTTTACTCCAATAGATTTTCTACCAAAAATTAAATTAGTTAATGCGGCGTTTGTTTTAAAATTATCTAAATAATTAAATAATGGTGAGCCTAAATCAGTTACTGGGATAGTAAGCTTTGGGTTTGTTTTATTATCTAAATCTACAGTGTAGGTTTTTACAAAATCACTTTTTGTTACGTAGTTAAAAGAAGTATCTGGCCCTGCATACAAATCAAATGTAACACTTTGAAGACTCTCACACTGTAAATCTACATAAATATTAGTACTATCCATGCGCAATGTAAACGTCTTAAGTTTAGGATTGTCTAAATAACTTTTATCAAATGTAAATCTTGTTACAAGTTTATTTCTAATAAAGTATCCATCAGCAGTAGAGTCCGAGTCGTTGTTAAAGCCAGCTTCAGCATAAAGATTTAAATTAACAAAATTATCTTGAACAAGCTTAATTAAAATATTAGCATTAGTAATTTCCGTATAAGATTTACCAGTTAATAATTGTAAAAATTGATATACAGTGTATTTCTCAAAAAGACTTACTATCTGGTCATATAATGTTAGAGTAAGGGTACTCTTGACGACAGCGGTTGATTTTTCTGGGGAAAAGCTTATATAAAAATCAGCAGGTGCAGCTTGCCTAGTTACTTGGTCAAAATTACCCCCATTATCTACATCAGCTAAAGCACCCTCGTCAAGAGCTAAATATACAATAGAATCCATTATGTCATAATTTGGATTTTTTACAAAAAGTTTTACTTCAGGAATTGGTATCTGCATTATTATAGAGCTGCCGTTTACTGCCTTAAACTTAACTGACTTTGCTACATACTTAGTTCCAGAACGTATTTCCATTGTGTATTTACCAAATGTTGGTTTATCACTTGCGTTTGAAATTATTCCACCAGTATATGGATTAAATCTAACTTTACGAGTAACTGGGGATGGGCTGTCAGATACAATTTGTGTATCAATATACGGTACTGGTTTATTTTTAGTACTCATGAGGGCTCCTCAAAAAATTCAGCTGCATACGTTATTTTATCACCTTTAATGTAGTACCGCTGACCATACGCTAAATTGTCTACAGATGATAAGTGAAAAATTCGTGTTTGTTCATTGTCACCCGATATAATATTTTCAGAGTATTCAAATTCAACACCAACATCATCTATTTTATGTAAACTACCATAAGGATTACCATTTCGCTTCAGTTCTTTAATTTCCCCATAATACATAGTAACGTTCTTACCACGAACAATTAGAATATTCCCGGTTCTCTGTCTCGTGAAGAAAAAGAATTTATCTGTATAATCTTTATAAATGTGCCGCAAGTTTAACGGACTACTCGGTGCTTGCCAAAACATATTGTAGTTTGTGAAATGAGGATTGCCTGTAAACAACTTTGAGTAGTTTTCGTTTAGAGAATTATTTATAGTCTCTATAGCTGATTTTACTTCTGCGTATGTTTTAAGGGAGCCGCCAGAATAAACAGCGGGCATTGTAATTAAAGAGTCTGATTGCTTATAGTCATCAACACCGATAAAGAAACAGTAGCTAATGTAATTAGCCTTACTACGCATGTTAGCAGAATGATGGTCGTATAGGTTAATATATATTTGCGAGTACCCTTTACTACCATTAATCATTTTCCAGTTCCAATCTGCATTATTATACTCTGCTAAATATTCATACTGCTTATAAAACTCTAGGTCTGTTTGATTTGGAAAACTTATCTTTGGGATAAAAGAACCTATTAAATCATTCCTAGGTGTGTCTCCTACAAAACCATACTGCGTTGTATATCCTCCCCGCTTTTCTAAACCCCATTTACCAGAACTTTTCTCTGTAAACAGTATAGAAATCTGGTCTTCCCAAAATCCATTAGGAAAAAACCAGGTACTAGCATTTGAGTAACTCCCACGCTCAGGGGAATAAACACGCGTATTTGGGCTAGGAATTCTTACTTGAAAAAGATGATTATCATATATTTTATCATTAGTCGCTGTGTTAACAAACTTAGCCATGTTATGTGCTGCGTATACTGAGCCATAATACCCTGTATGATTTGCAATACCGCCGCCGTCAAAATACCCAAACAGATGGCCGGAGCGTGCTGCTCTACCACCGACTGATAACCAATTGTTTCTTGTACTTGTTTGAGATACTGGTGCCTCAGTAAAATCAACAATAAGTACTTGTCGAGATTCTGTGTTACCAAAATACTTAAATGAAAAAGTTGGTTGATTGTATATTTCAAAAAAAGGGTTCCAGGCGTATGTTGCTAAGTTTGATTGCGGGTTAAGTCTACCAGCACCCCAAACAATTTTTCCTAAGTTATCGCCACCAATAGCAAACTCATCTGTTGAATTACTTGTTGCCTGCGCATACTCTTCTTTAGAATATTCCCATTGACCAGGAACAACTTCATAGGCCGGATACCTCACAGAACTTGTCCCACCCCAAGCTGATAAGTATAAAATACAACCTGTTAATGGCATTGGTCTGTTTTTTAATCTATCCGTTATGTAACGTTGTTTTCCTGTTAACTTCTGCATATTAGTTGTACTTAAAACATTCTCACCAGTAACTACCACACCGCTTACATTAGGCCAATTATCTGTGTACGATAAATCCCCGTCTGTGTAGGCATATAGTTGTGAGTAAAAAATGTGGTCAGTCTCAACACGAGAAGGTTCTATTGGATTAGTTGGGCGTAAAATAAAATAATTATTAAAATTAGCATAGATTGGGTCATAGTTTACTGTGTCCGTTGTAACTGCTTTATTGGGATTAGCGTTAACTATGAACATTATTTTTATAGGAACTAGTTCACCATCGACTAAATTTAAGTTTTCTAGTTTAATTCTAATTTCAGAAACTCTACCATTCTTAGTTAAATAACCGTCAGTAAATGAGTCGGCGGTTGTATTGGCAGTGCCGTTTCTAATTATAAATCTATATGTAGCTGTAGAATCATCGCCAGGAGTTTTTAATTTTCTAGTATATGTTGCAGGAATGTATAATGGAGCGCTTGCTATAAACGGGTCATAACTACTGGTTGTCGCTGCTAGGTTATATAAGTTTTTAAAAGAGTACTCAGTATACTTTGTAATAATAGCTATGTTAACGCTGGCATCAGCATTACCAAAAGAATTCATTACATACTCGTAATCATTATTTGTATTAACACCGTCAAGTTTTGCTTGAAACCCGAGGTAGGCATATTGCATTCCCTCACGGTATATAAAAGAACCTTCCCATATTGTAAAGTCAGGGCTTCTCCAACTCAGGGTAAGTGCTTTTGGTGCGTAGGCGTGCGAGTCCATAAGTAGTGGTTGAGGCGATGCTCTTAATTTTGTAATCATAACATTATTTTGATTAAACGTATTAAGGTCATTCGCAGATAATAGTTGACCGTCCGAAAATTCAGGAACGGGTTGAAAATCTATAAGCAAAATTTCCTCCTAAAATGTGAGTATTCGTGAGTTAGCATCTTGATACGAAACACCAACTTGAAATGTCTCACTGCTTGAAAACAAACCAGACATCGAAAGTAAGTTAAGCTGAACTGTAGTTAGATTTGAATTAAATGCTACTGAAGTAATTTTATACTCACCAGAAATGCTATAAAATGCACTGTTTACTAAGATAGTATCGCCCAGCCTAAGTGATGATGTGTATGGGATATCTGAAACAGATAGAGCCGGTCTTGGAATTTCCATAAGATACTTAGCTATGTTAATCAACCTAACTGCCTGAGATTCTGACTGTATGTATGGATTATCATTAAGGCGAAGTTCTTTAAATCCAGATATTGTAGGGTATTGATTCAAAGGAAGCATGTAAGTTTCTTGGTTAGCAGACTCTAAAGCTCTACCGAACAAAGAAACCTCACCTACGTAAACAGTACTTGCTTGATTCTGTGTATTTTTTATATACAGAGTTGTCGATTGACTCGGTACAACAGCAGTATCTTTTACCTTTGTAAAATTACCAATTGTATCTGCCGCTGCATATTTAGTAATGTAGATAGTATCGTGCGGCTCTATCCTAGCACTAATAATTTGCTTTGTTCCAAATGAGTCAACTACGTTCATTTTGTCTTTTACATACTTAAAACCGCTGCCTACAATAGTATCAGTAAGCTGACCAGATATTGTTTTATTTACTAGTTTATATACTGGTTTAGTAAACTGAATTTGTCGCTCCACTGATTCATCATAATTTAAGTATTCATTAATAACTGTTTTAAATACCTCTTGAGAATTAGATATATACCGCGGTGTATACGTAGTAATTATCTTTGAGTAGGGTTCAGTACCATACTGGTTTGTGTCTAATTTAGAAAATTTTGAATCGTTTAGCACGTAACCATTCCAATCTTGTTTAGTGCCGAAGATATTTTTATATTGTACCGTTCCATCTAAATCTTGATTAAGCATACCACCGGAAGCTTTACAAAGTAATGTTAGGTCTGAGTATAGATTTTCGTAATTAAACCAAACCCATTCGGGATTAATTACAGATGCTTCACAGTCATAATAAAATTTTGGTCTTTGCCCAGCAACTCCGGAATATTGAGTATCAAATAAACTTTTATACTTATACGGCCGCCCACCCGCTAGCCATAAAATAGCATTAATAATCCCCACAGAAGAACCTTCCAGTATGGTAGGATTCTGTGCCTTAAGTTTTGTGAATTTGTCGGCGTCGGTTGTACCGGCAGGGATATAGGTTGCTACTCGTCGGTTGCGGAGTAATGGAGTTTCAATAAGTGTAATATTGAGTAAGTCTAAGTATCCTCGGGCGGCGTATGTTACTGTGTTGAGGCTTGTTGTTCTTTCAAATAATAGCCCATCGAATACTTTTGTGTAAGTATCGCCGCCAGTTATACTCTGAAAAAGTTCAAGTTTACACATTCTCCACAAAGAAATTTCGTTTAAAAATAAACGTAAATTTTCTTGCTCATTTACTTTAGGTTTTATAAAAGTAACAACCGCTGTGTTAGGCTCACTAATTCCTGTCATGAGCTCAGTATCTTTTTGATACTGAATACTAATAGCACCCTCAACTGTTGATAGGAATGATGGGGAAACAACAATTTGAGTAACCCCATCATTCTTTGTGATTACTGCGTAGGTATTTACTTTGTAAATCATACTTCACATATACCTATAGATACTGAAAATAATTCAATACCCCTCATACTTACGTTTGTTGCTGACAGTGTGTAGTCAAAACTATTAGCTTCTGTAAACACTGTATATTTACTACCGTCTGCATTTTGAAAATGAAATTCAGCTGGAGTAGTAAATATAGTCTGTAGTTGGTTTCTTACTCCCGAAACTACATTTGTAAACTTTAGCCTAAACTCTCGTTTATAGTTTCGGTGAAATCTATGATTAGTACCATCAAGTCCTTTGACATCATCACCAACATTTTTAATCATAGTCTGGATTTCATTGGGGCGTAACTCGTAAGAAAATTGAGTTACGCCGTCAATTAAAAATCCACTTACATATATAGTGGACATGTATACTCCTTATGGGGTTGATTCAACACGCAGTCTTCTTATAGTTACATATTGACCATTACCAAAGTACTGACGACTTGTGGTGGTAAGTTCTTTAAACGTAGTGTTTAACTCATCTACTGAGTTAGTTAACGTTTTTGTTGCTGTGGTGCCATCACCTAGTGCAAGAAGCTGTGTTGCTTGGTAGTCGAGTGCCTTATCTGTTTGCACAGAACTACCCTTTAAACCTGTCTCTAAAGATGTAAACATATCTTTTAAAGTCGTGTATGCTTCTGTGCCTGTGGCTGATGTTAAAATATCCGTTTGACTTTTCTCTAAATTTTTTCTAGAAGCTAGTAAATCATCTTTAGAAGCATTAGATGCCACTAGTTTAGAATAGTTCATAAAATCAATTTGATACTGATATAAAGCTAAGACAGTATCCATATTAGATATCTGGGCTTTAGTCTGTGCATCATCTGCTTTTTGTTTTTCTTTAACAGACTCTTTATACTTAGTTTCCATTTCCCCAAGTTTATCGTCATGGTCTTTTTTACGCTTTGCCATTTCTTCTTCATAATTTTTTGTTATGCCTTCTTCTTTTAGGCGTGCTTGTTTTAATTCCTCGTCATCCGCTTCTTGACGAAGTACTCGCAAACCAGCTATTTGGTCTATTCTAGTTTGAGCTTGAGTTTTATCTAAATTTATTGCGTCTATTTTATCTTGAATAGATTTAGCATCATCAGCATTTTTTGCAGTTGCTTTTTCTTTTTCTAAATCTTTAATTTCTTTTGTGTCTTTTTTAATTTTTTCGTTATTATCTAATACTTCTTTGTCATACTTTGCTTGGTCTAGAATAGACTTACTCCCTGCAGAGAGTACTCCCTCGGCAGCAGTAAATTTACCTTCACCACGAAGTTTACTAGCTTCAGTTTGATAACCTTCATACTGGTCTCTATACTTTTTTGACTGCTCTGGTGATAAGTTCATGCCCAGTAAACTTTCATAAAAGTCGGCTTTATTACCACGTTTACCAGTTTCACTTTGCTCTTGCAGCTTTTTCATATCTTCTCGATATTTTTTATCGGCCTCTGTATTTGCATCGTTAAACTTTTTATTCTCATCTTCAACGTTTTTATTATGGTCACGCTGCATTTTAAGAAGTTCATCCGCAGTTTTAGATTGTTTGTGTGCGTTATCTAATGCTGCTTGCGCTGACTGTTGAGTTAGGCTAAGAGCACTTTGCGCTATACTAAATACCTCACCGGCATTATTAGGACCTGCGACAGCGTTTTCCCTAGTACCTGGTCTTAGTCTAGAACTAGCAAAATTTAATTGGTCAGTTATTGGCAGTGTTGAAAGTAGAGAACCCGAAGCTAGACTATCTAGAGATGAAGAAAACTCCATCGCTAATTTAACCGCCTCTTGTAATCCTACACGAATATTACCACCACTACTCCACAAAGAATCCAATGCTTGCGTAGCATTTACTGATTTGTTAGCTTCAAGAGTTACTTGCGCCTGATACATTGCAGCTTTGCCTAGTAAAACAAGTTGAGCTTCTTGCTCTGTTGTTGATTTACCTTCGGCGTCTACAATACCTAGAGTAGCCGCTTTTTCTATTAACTTTAATTGACCAATTCTGTCCGAGGCATTTGTTCTACTATACTCTAAAGCAACAATATCACTCATAACTGTATGCTGTGCTTCTGTTTTAGAATTTAAAGTACTGATTGCATTACTAATTGAAGTCTGCGCAAAAGATATATCATTAAAAGATTTTAACATACCCTCGGCTTGTTCTCTGGCTGATTTAATAGCTGGTGGTAATAGTGGAGCAGTTGCTGCTTGTACATTGAAAATATCGATATAAAACTGACTCAGTTCTTCAACTTTAGCTTTTCTATCTTCCTCAGTTTTTGCTATAGCTACTTCTGCTATTAGTACCTGCTCAGCGGCTTTTACTTCGGCAACATAATCCCTAGTAGTTTTACTTGATGACTCCACTGTTTTGCTGTCGGGCATGTATCTTCGTGAACCAAATTCAGTTTTAAACTGCGCGGGTATATTAAACTTACTTATACCACCTGAGTTTACAAAAGTATCAAGCGCCGCTGTATTCTTAATATTAGCTATTTCATCAGTTGACTTTGTAAGTTTCGTGCCTGCTAAATCCATAGCTTGAAATAAATTTTCTGCTACTTGTGGATTGTTAGACAATGTTCTTGAGAGGTCTGCTAATTGGTCCGCTGTTATGCCTGCCTCTTTAGCAACTCTTTCATTAGCTTGCATAATAGCTACCATTGGATTTGCACCCATACCCATTACTGGAGCTACCCCGGCTGAAGCTAGGCTCATATAATTAGGAAAAAGTTTATTAAGTCTATCTTCTGTAGAGATAGCTGCTTGTGCTGGATTTAGTGTTCTTGCTTCTAAAGAAGTTTGTGTGTTTGCGCCAGCTTTACTAAGTTCTAATGTAATTGCAGCTGTTGATGCTTCTGAGAGTTTAAACTCAGGAACAGCTGATTTACCTTGATTTACTCGTGTATTATTTAATTTATCAATTAAATTATTTGTTTCAAGAATAAGATTTTGGATTTGTTCAGTGGCTAAATTAACATCAGCTACAAATACTTTAAGCCCATCAGCACCAATCTTTTCACTAAGATTAACTCTTAAATTATCGTAACTGCTATTTAGTTTATTTATTTGACCTATAATAGAGTTTGTTTGTTCTTGATTTAATAAATTTTGACTTATTTCTTCCCCAGCTGAGGAAAACATTTGAGATATATTATCAGCAGTGCCTTTAAATGTTTCTTGTAATCCTTGACCTATTAAAACACCGAAATTACCCATAGCAGAGCTAGCTCTATCAAATGAAGCAGCGGCTGTATTTGTTCTTGCAGCTAAAACAGCTTGAGATATACCCATTTTACTTAAGACTTCATCTAATTTTTGTAGCTGAGCTGCTTTATCCCCGGCTTCTTTAATACTATTAAGTGTTTTTCTATCAATTTCAAATCTTCGTGATAGTGAGGTTACATCACCCGAAAAGAATTCTTTAAGGGCAATAGCTGCTCCTTGAAACCCTTGTAATGGGTCAACAATCGCCAATCTACGTGCAATATTGTCTAGTTGACTTAGCTGTACATTATAGTTTTTTGAAATAGGCATAAGATTAACAAATCCCTGCATTTGTTCTTCTAAACTACCACCAAATTTCTTTTGCTGTTCAACCGCTAGGGTAACAGCAGCGCTATATCTAGTAAAGTTCCCAGCCATTGCAGACACAGTTGCTGAGGCTTTTTCAAGTTTATTAGCTTGCTCTGTAAACTCCATTAACTTATTAACTGCGGTGCCTATGGTCATTTGAAGAATTGCATAGACTGACATAAGTTCGCCAGCAGTTCTTGAGGCTTGTTTTAAAAACCCATCACCATTTTTAATATTACTAACTTTTGCAGCTTGTGCTGTTACATCTTCCTGTGTACCAGTAATTGCCCCCGCAACTTTTGGCGTAGCTCCACCAGCAATTAATTCTGCTTGTGTTGGTGCTCCACCCACCCCACCGCCAGTGCCTACTGGACCAGTAACAACTCCCGGCATTCCACCGCCCATTACCTCGACTCTGTGCATTGTTGCTAAGGTGAGTAATTGAACTGCTTCTTGATATTGTTGCTCTTCAATCATTGTAAACGCATGTTTCTTTGCTAAACCAATTGTACTAAGATTTAACTCATCACTAGCTTCAGCTAACGTTCCATATGTCTGTGCGACAGTTTTAAATACTCTTTGTAGCTGTTGAGTAGCTTCCTGCGCTTCTTTACCAGTTAAACCCATGTCCTTGACAATACTTTGTGCTAAAGGACCTTTTTGCAAATTCTGTTGCACCTCACTAATAGGCATACCGCTAGTGCGAGTAACCATGCTTTCCATGGCTCTATTAATAAAGTTAGGTGGAAATGAAGCGCCGCTTTTTAATGTAGTGTTATTAAATGCCTCGTTGGCTGCTTCAAGGTAATTCTTTAAACCAGCTCCAGTTTGATTTACTAAATTGGTTAGCGTTTTTGGGTCACGTACAGCACCACCAGCACCTGCTGTTTGTTGAACATCAAGCAATGTAGTTCTAATAGTATTTAACGTTGCTTTAAGGTCATTAAAGGCTCGGCGAATTGCAGCTTCGCTGGGTTTTGTTGCCGCATCGAGACTCTCTGCCTCAGCAGCTGTGCCGGTCATTGAATCTTTAAATGCCTTAGTTGTGGCTGTACGTATTGGGTCTGGACTAGGAGTTAATGCTAATGCTCTGAGTTCTTCAGTCCCTACAGGCTCAACGGGTGTTCGACCACGACCCCTACCACCTTTTGTTGTGGCGGTTTTAGTTGCTGCGGTAGCTGTGGCTAATTCTCTCTCTTTTTCAGCTATATATTCCGCCACGGCTGCATTATTCTTAATTAATTCTTCTTTAAGAATTGCTATCTGCTCAGCAACTGCTGGGTTCCTTTTAGCCGCCGTATCAAGACTTCTTAAAAGACCAGTATACTCATTAGCTCGGGATGCCATTTCACTTTCTGTTGTAGCAGTACTGGCATTAAATTTAATTACCGAGTCCGTCATTGTTTTTAGAGTGCCTGGTTTACCTGAACCGCCAGTTGACACAGCCCGTGAGACTTTTTCAGTTGGTGTAGGGGCTACGGTTGTTGGTGCCGCTACAGCTGCTTCTTTTACTTCTTCTGTCTTTTTCTTAGCCATCTTAGCAATAGCTGCATTAAGAATTTCAGAAATTTTTAAAAGTTCGGCGTCAACTACACTCTGACGGTCTGTGCTCCCTATTTCAGAAAAAGAAGCGTTTACTTCTTTTGTTTGAGCTTTTGTTAAAGGAACCTGTCCTTGAATTTGTTTTAATACTGATGTTAGTCCAGTACCGCCAAGGTCTGAAATACTAGTACCGACACCAGCGCTTTTTAGTAAACCGGTTAGAGAAGCGGTTGTTCTAGTGCTAAATCCTGTCCCTGCACCAGATACGGCGGCTATTGCCTTTTCCATGTTAGTAGAAACGTAGGTTTGAAGTGCCCTGCTAAATTTAGCGAGGTCTTTTTGCACTAAACCAGTAATGGCTCCGCCAGCTGAGGCGCCGACTAACTCAGATGAAATTTTCTTTAGCTTTAAAACCTCTTCGTTTGTAATATCCATGAGATTTTTTGACAAGATAGTTTTTGCTTCAGCTAATCGAGCTTTAACGGCTTGTGCCTCTGTTCCAGAACCTAGAGAGCCTGTTATACTAGCAATAGAACTTGCTGGATTTTGACCACCAGTATTTTGTCCAAAACTCTGCATACCAGTGCGGTTAGATGCCCCAGCAGAACCTGCGGAAAACATTTTACTCATTGAGGCAATAACTTGCTCAATGCCACGTAATGCTTCTTTATTATCTAAGTTAATCTTTATACCAAGGTCCATTATTGATTATCCTAAAAGAGTCTTTACAACAAACTCTTCATCCTCTAATTCTTTTTTATCCTTGTCCTCTAGCTTTCTTTTTCTTCGGTGCAATTCACTTTTTCGTTCTTCGTTAAGTAGTTTGAATAAAACATCAAGGTCATAAGAATTAATTCGTTTTATAGAGTTTAAATGAAGAACGGTTATTTTGTCTGCTGGAATAAGAAAAGAAACCCAGTATGCAAATTCATTATATATAAGTTGCGCTAAATTGATTGTGTGGTGTACGCCTGAGTAATCACTCAGTTTCAGGTATTGTTCCGAGCTCTTGAACGGTTTTGAGATAATCATCAAAGGTGGTCTTTGAAATTCTTCCAAGTTGCCAAATATTCTCTGCAATTTCCTTCACCGTTTCTCCATGAGCATCAAGGAGCCTTTTTGCTTGTGCTGAATTAAACTTCGGGCGGACAACTCCTTCAATAATCGTGTTAATTACAAATTCAGAGTTATCTATTTTATTGTCTACCATAGATAATTTATTAATTTTTTCCATCTGTGCAAAAGATAGTGCGCGAATTCTTAGTCGTTTACCCATTCCCTTTGCCTGTACATCTGTTTCAATCGTCTGGTCATCCTTCATTAAGTCGTCAACATCCGTGTAATACTCACCAGAACCCTGCATAAAATTAAACATATGCTCTCCTTTTATTAATAAAAATAATCCCCCCATGTTAATATGGGGGGAAACAATCCTCTGTACTCTTAGCTTTCTGGATTAGAGTTAGTTGTAGTACTATTGTCAACCGTAAATCCACCGTTGTCCGTGAAGTTAAACGTCATGGTAACAGCAGCCCCCGCACTATTCGTAACGGAATAACCTGTGATAACACCGGACGGAATTGTCCATGTGTAACCACCTCTCGAAATCAATCTTAAGCCAACTTCAATACCGCTATTTGCTGAATTAATCAGTGCAGTGTGGACGTCGATTCTATCGGTCGGAACAGTAACATCAAAACTACCGGTAATACGCTTTGTTGTTGTAAACGTGTATACTCGACCATAATCATTCAAGAATGGGCCTTGGTCAACCTGGGCTGTAGCCAGGGATGCCTGCCATTGTGAAATAAATCGTGCATTCGAGTATTGAGCGTCACCGGATGCTTTAATCTTAAGCCATCCATCTAGACCTTTAATAATAGTACCCATTGTTTGTTTTGTTCTCCTAATAATCTGTTGGAAATATATAAGCATCCGTAGTAACTGCGGCGGTGTAAATATATCCATCGCTAAGTCTATCCACGGGAAAACTTGGTACTTCAGAAACATAGTAGCGTACAGAATGTGGTACTGTAACACCACTTACTGATACAAGCTTAAGAGTACTCAATTCATTAACAACTTGGGTTAACTTATCTTGAGCATCGGCAAAGCTTGTTGATATTGAACGGAAGGTAATCATTCCTTCCCAATAACTATCGTTTAGCATTTGAACTGAATATGATTCATTTACAACTGCTTGATAAACTAACAAAGGAAAATCAGCATTTGCTGGAGCTACTTGGTAGTAAACTCTCCCGCCATATATTGACATAACACCACTTAATGAGCGTGCGATAAATCTCCAAATATTAGCATAAAGTGCGGGGTCATACATTATTTATCACCTTAAAAACGAACCAGTGTTTAGCCCGGCATATTTTAACGTCTGCCCTTCGTATTCAATTTTTATAGGTACATTTATTTTAAGTGATTGTACATTACCAAAAGAAGAAGCATATTTAGAAATAGTATCTGTAGGGACTGCTACCTTATTTTGATAGTATCCGGGAAGTGTCGTTAAATTACCTTTAGCATATGCAATTAAAAATTTAGAAATAACTTGAGTTAATCTCCTCTCAACAACTTGCTGATAATTCCTAACATCACTTCTACTGGGAACACTGATATAGGAAATAGAACCAGCGGAGTCACCCTTGTCAGAGTTTAATGAATCTGCGGCAACAATCATAGCAACCCGAAGATAACCAAGTCCTCTAATTCTACCTGCGGCAGTACCAGAGTAATGTGGTTTTCTCTTTGGATTCGGTGGATAAGGTCCCCAGTAATTTTCGTACTCGTAACCAAATTCCTGGACAATTGCTTTAATTTCATTTTCCCCGCCAGTACCGCCAGAGTGTAAAGAGAATCCGCTATTTGAAGAATTAAGGTAAATAGAGTCTCTTAGTTCTCCACCCTCTCCTTCAAAATTAGTAAATTTACCTGTACTATAATGGCTTTTTTTATTTCTAGATTTTTTAAATGTAGAATCGTAACTCTGAAATGAGTAGTTACCTACAGGAGCTATTTCTCTCGAAGCAATTAAAGAACGCCTTGCAAGCTCATCAACAATAACTGGTAGAGTTTTGATAAACCCTTCAATAATTGATAGTGCTTTTTGAGCATCTTTAGAACTACTGCTAATACTTACACTTAATGGTAGGTTTGTTTGAACTATCACTAGTCAAGCTCCTCAATGAATATAATCTGAGCGCCCATCATCTCGTGTTTAATAGGAACATATTTAATGTCGTATCTTTTATTATTGTAAGTAATTTTATCTTTCGTTGTTACTGTTGTATTATATGCAATTTGTAGTCGGTATAGTTGGCGGGTTGTTGATTGCTGAAGCGCTCTAAACTGTGCTGCTACTGAGCCAGTAACGTCACCAGAGCGATTAAGTATACGACACGCAATATTTACTGGACTTGCATATGTATTAATTATTTCGCCGTCTACTGATGATACACCAGTAAATTTAATTAACTGAGCAGTGCTTAAAAGAAATTCTTCTGCTTGCTGCCTAATTGACAAAATATCCGCTTGATTAATTATCCCCATCTTCAAGTGCCTCAATTCTGGCATCAATCAGGTGAATTTTCTTTACTGATTTACCAGCGGCTGTTGCTATTTGTTTAAGTCGTTCGAGTGTAAGTGGGCTGGTTAACTTATTAATCTCCACTGCAAAAGCCTCATTCGAACGGGTATTTGCAATTTCCAAAAGGTCATTGTCACTAATGATATTTACAGTGTTTACAGGAATTTGTTCGCCTATATACTCTTTAAAAAACCCCTGGTCAAACAGGGCTTTATTCATTCGTTTAAATGTATCAACCTCAAATTGAGAATATAATTCAATAATTTCATCTTCGTAGTCAAACTCTAAGTGTTTTGCTTTAATGTCGTAATTTATATCTTTTGTTTGAAGAACCCACGGGATTGACTTTCGAGTCTCGTAAGGGTCTGGTCGATTTCCTGATAGCATATGCACAGGAACTTTTGAATATCTTTTGAAAATTTTTCCCTCTAGTTCAGGGAAAATGTTATTAGTAGAGCTCATAAAAATCCTCTAAGGGGGAGAATTAACTCCCCCATCCTTTCAATATTTTTAATTAGGTAAGTTTAATAACGCCAATGTTTTCTGGCATATCAACAATCATGCCGTAGCTCATCCAAGCATTCAAGATATAGTCAGCGGGCTGAATTGTCATATCGGTATAATCCTGATATTCAACACCACCGTACATCA
>Ga0209296_1000863_pt1 | contig 25107 bp, 4 predicted proteins | sample S_130206_EF_Meta_FD_187319 | JGI IMG/M metagenome (GOLD analysis project Ga0209296, IMG submission 187319) | Freshwater microbial communities from Lake Simoncouche, Canada to study carbon cycling - S_130206_EF_MetaG (SPAdes) (version 2) | ecosystem: Environmental > Aquatic > Freshwater > Lake ...
AAACAAATGGGTAATAATCTTTTAGCAAATGAATATGGAATACCCTCAGATAAGACTTTTGATTTAATTAGTGGAAGTGTTAAAGACTTTGCTGCAGCTAGAGGTGTAATGGCTGATGATTTAATTAATGCAGAAAGAGAAGTTATAGGAACAGGATTAGATTTTAAAAGAATAGGTAAAGTTAAAAATGATATAGGAGGTTATGATCATATTGTAAGACCAAAAGATGCAACTTTTGCAAAGTACCTTACAGAAGAGACAGCTTTAAAGAATGCTTATAAACTAAATCCTTTTGCGTTCAAACCACAAGAAGAAATGATGTATAGAGGTATTGGTAAAGAAGGAATGGAAGATGCACTAGAGAGTGGTCTGTTTAGAGCTAAACAAAATGTAACTCCTACTAGTATAGGTAACTTTAATACTACTAGACAATTTAGTAAAGCTTACTATACTCCTAGATTTGATATAGCAGATCAGTATGGACAAGGATTTATTGCTGAGGTACCAAGAGAAGCTTCTGGATGGGGTAAAAGATATGGTACTAAAGAATGGAGTCAAATAGCTCAAAGAGATATACCTGTAACTGAAGGTAAAGTTTTACAGAAAGATTGGTTAAAAAGATATAAAGAAGTTCCTAAAAAAGAAGATGGTGGCTGGTTAAACAAATATAAATAAATCATACAAACGTTCAATATGAAAGACCAAATGTTAAAGATGGCTAAAGTTAAATCTGAGAAGGAGTTCTATAAGAAGTATCCATCAGAGGAAGCATTTATGAAAGCTCATGGTAAAGCATTTAAGAAAGCTGCTATGGGTAAAAGAATGGTTAATGATCAGTTACATCAGTTGACTGACTTTGGCAATCCTCCTATTGCTGAAGATGGAGCCACTACACCACCAAAGTTTGGATTTACTAAACCAGAGAGTTTTGGTGCTGGTGCAGAAACAGCAGGTATGAGTGCTCTTCAAAACGTAGATAAGATTATTGGTGGTATAGAAGCAATAGGTCAACAAAAGAAAGCAATTAAAAAAGCTGATCAAAGTTCTCAACTATCAGGACTTGCTAACCAAGCTGCAGGTACAAGAGAAAAAGTTGAGCGTAAGTATGTAAGACCAGAAGATGCTTTGGTACAACCTGGACAATTAGGTAATCCTTATGGATCAGGTACAGACTATTTGGCAGCTCAGAATGGTACAATGATTGGTGGCAATCCTACAGAGATTCAAAATACATATACTCCTGGAGATTTGTATTCAGACCTTGGATATGAACCAATGGAAAAAGCATATAAACAATACAGGCATGGTGGTGATTTACCTAAAGCAGAGTTTGGAGAATACTTCCAAGATTCAGGTCAAGCACAAATAGGCAGTGCTATAGGAGAATCTATTGGTTCTGCCTTTGGTCCTGCAGGAGCTATGGTTGGTAAATATGCTGGTAAGGTTTTAGGTAATCTAGCAGGTGGTGTTAAAGATGCTAGAAAACTACAAAAGTATAAAGATGAAACTGCCATGAATTCTCAACAAGCAGCATGGCAAAATCAATTACAAAGTGGTCAGTTTAGTAAGTCTATGGAACATGGTGGATATATGAATCCTGAATACAATCCACAAGTAATTGCTAAGTTTGGTGACTACAGTGTTAAAGATCTTTTAAAGCCTCCTTATGATGCAGACATGTTAAGAAGTGGTGGTCATCTTGCACAAGTGGGTTATACAGCTCCTAGTGAAGAAGCAATGTTCACTGGTAGACCAAATATGCCTTATGCTGAATATGGTACACAGATGGCTATGGGTGGTGAGTTAGAAGTGGGAGATGGTGGACGTCTTGAAACTATGTCATACAATCCTAATTTGCCAGGTGGTGAAATAGGAATGTTCAGAGGAGCGTCTCATGACAATGGTGGTATCAAAACTAAGTATGGTGAGAATGAAGTGGAAGTAGAAGGTGGTGAACCAGCTGTTAAATTACAAGATGGTGGTTCTTCAGACAACCTTGTTGTATTTGGTAATATTAAAATTAATAAAGAAATAGCAGATCTTATGGGAGACCCAAAAGCAAAAGGTAAGAAGTTTAAAACATACATAGCTGATATAGCTAAGAATGATGCAAAACAATTAAAGAGAATTAATAAAGGTCTTGAATTGATTGATCAGTATGATGAAAATAGTTCATATGATAAACTAGGTATGAACTCTGGTATAGCTGGAGTTATGGGTGGAACTGCATATCAAAAGATTAATGCTGAGAAAATTAAGGAAGCAGCTATTGTACAAGATGCTATTCATCAAACAGCTAGACAACTAGGTGCAAAGAGTGACAGATTGGCTGAAGGTAAGATTGAGAAGGAAACAGATCCAAGTATGGTAGCTAAATTTGGTACTAATATGGATATTGCACAACGTGGTATTAAAGCTCCTTTATTTGGAAGAATGTTAGGAATACAAGATAGACCTGCATATTATAATGAAGTATTACAAAGTCAATTAATGAATGCTGGTATGCCTAATAAAGATCCTGAAGTTACACCATTTACAAAAGCAAATATGTTAGCTCAAGGATTTAAAGATGTTAGTCAAAAATCTACATCTACTAATACTTCTAAAGCTAAAGCTAAAACTAATACTAAAGCTAATACTAAAGGAAAAGGTCAAAGTCAAGATAAAGGTCAAGTGTATGTTCCACCAACTGCAGTTAACTTAACAGATAATCGTCAAGGTAACTATGAGTGGACTAATCCACAATCTCTTTCTGATCCACAACCTGCTAGTGCTATTGAATATGATCAATCTGGTGGATTTGAAAAAAATTCTCCTGTAGGTAAAGTACTTCCTAAATTTAAAGGAAAAGGTTTTGACTGGAATAAAGCAGGAAATATAGGAGCAGCACTTCTATCTAATTTAGAACCTTATTTAAGACCTAGCAATGCTAATGATGACTTACCTCCAGATCAACTATATCCTGAATACTTTGCATTGGCTACCAATCAGTTAGATCCTGTACAGGCTCAGACATACCAGCCAATGTTAGATACTCCATATGACATTTCTTTGAATGACCAACTTAATGCTGTTGACTCTCAATCTAGAGCTGCCATCAGAGCTGCAGGTTCAAATCCAGCAGCCCAAGCACAGATTATGTCTCAGTCATTAGAAGCTAAGAATAGAGTGTTAGGGGAACAAAATAGAATTAATCAGACAAACAAAATGCAAACCTATGCTAAGAATAGAGATTTGTTAAATGATGCTCAGCTTAAGAACTTAGCAATCCTTGATCAACAATATGTTAGACAGGCCCAAGCTAAATCTAACACTAAACAACAAGCTCTTTCTGCATTAAGTTCCATAGCTGCTAAGACTGCACAACAAAGAGCTACTAACAGAAAACTAGCTATTATGGAAAACATGTATGGATTTAGATTCTCTCCAAGTGGTAGAGCCATTAATGTGAATGGCCCTGCTCAATTTGATTTATCAGGTAGTGGTAGTGGTTCTGGATATTCAAACAGTATGTTACCAGCTAATAAAAGATTTACAATTGATCCTGTAACCAAAAAGATTGCTGGAATAATGACATTAACTAAAGAGGAAATGGCAGGTAACACTCCTTCTCTATCAGAATTAGACAACTTCTTAGATAATCAAAAGAATGGTGGTAAGACACCAAAGACAAAAGCTAGAAATAGCTCTATCGTAAAAGCTTTAAAGAACCTCTAACTATTTCAGTTAGAGTAATTTAACAAAAATCATTATCGCTCTTGGTAGATCCAAATTTTTAAATTACATTTGCTAACATTATTATTATGGCATCCTTTACAGATCAAATATCACAGTTTAACCCCTACATCCAGGAACTCCCAGTTGAGGCCATGGTTCAAGTTGGTATGGCCAAACAGGCCCAATACAATCAAGGTGTGCAAAAAGTTCAGAACTATATTGATAGAATATCTGGTCTAGAGATAATCAAACCTCAGCATAAACAATACCTTCAGTCAGTGATGGGTGAGTTGGGTAATAAATTAAAAACAGTGGCTGCTGGTGATTTCTCTAATCAACAATTAGTTAACTCTGTTGCTGGAATGACAGGTCAGATTGCTAAAGATCCTATAGTTCAAAATGCTGTAAGTTCTACAAATTATATCAAAAAAGGATATGGAGAAATAGAAACTGCTAGAAAGGCAGGTAAGTCAAATAAAGATAATGAAGACTACTATGAAGCTCGTGTAAATAATTGGATGACTAATCCAGATTTAAAGACTCCCTTCCAAGGAAGATACACTGAATTTACAGATGTAGATAAGAAGCTTAGAGGATTAGCAGAAGAACTTAAAAAGAATCCTTCATCAACAAGTATTGATCAACCTTTTGTAAGAAATGATAAAGGAGAAACACTTTATTTTAAGGATGCTAAAGATAACATAGGTTCTATAGATCCTTCACAAGGAGTAAAAAGAACTGATCTTGATATGCTTAGGATCAAAGTAAAAGGAACACCTGCTCAACAGTTATATGATACCTTCACTGATAACTTAACTAGTAATGATATAGAACAATTAAAGATTAATAGTTGGGCTAAACTTAAAGGAGCAGATACTAAAACTTTTCAGGATTCTATACTAGATACCTATAAGTTAAAAAAGGATATGTTAAATGAACAGATTACTACGTTAGCTGTTGAATTACAAAATCCTAAATTAACAAGTGCACAAAAGACTCAAGGAAATGCAATTCTTAAAACCTTGACAGATATGCATAATAATGGAGTTCTTGATACACAAATGAATAAAGACCTTAGTAGTCTTGATAAGGATATTAAGGAGATGGGATTAGATGAATATAAGTATAAGATTTATAAAGATAACCATCTTACACGTCTTGCTCAAGACTTGTCTTTCAAAACATATGAAGAAGAAAGAGTAACTAATCCTGCAGCTCAACAACAACTAGCTAGACAAAAGTTTCAATTAGATCAACTTGAGTTTCAAGATGCAAGTAAGTATCGTTATCTAAATTGGAAAAATGCTGATGCTAGACTTAAATGGGAGATGCAAGTAAAAGCACAAGAACTAGCACCCACTAGTTTATTAGATGTAACTGAGGGAACAATTGGTACAGGTAAAAACATTCCTACAGTGGGAGGTGAAAGAAAAGATTTAGTTAGTATATTATCACAAAAGTCTGAATTAGATAGCAAATGGGCTAAGTATATATTTCCTGATTTAAAAGAGGCTAACCAATATACAAGTGCTCTTGGAGGATTACTAAATGACTATAGAAAGAATCCTCAAATGAATCTCACTGCTAATCAAAAAGCATATATAAAAGAAGCTGAATCATTAGATAATGCAGCTCAATCAAAAATAAATGTAATAAACTATGCAGAGAATAAAGGATTAGATAAAGCTGTTAATAATACAATAGCCAAACTTGGTACTAAAACTATTACAACTGATGATGGAAAAACATTTACATCAAAAGAAATAGCCACTGCTGTTTCTAAATTAGCTGATTTTAAAACACAAGCTAGTGGTGGTTATTATACATCAGCTGCTGCTGCTAAAGCAGATCCTCGTGGTGTAAACGTTAATCCTAATACTCCTGCTGCTTTTGATGTAGTGGGAGCAGCTAACTTCTTTGCAAATTATGAGGGAGGTAAGTATAAGTCATTGATCATGCCTATTATTAAACAGCAACAAAATAGAAGTACTACTGCTACAGAAACAGCTAATTTAAAGTCTATTAATAGTGCGTTAGGTATATTTAACGATGAACTTAGTAATAGACCTAAATATGAATCTGAAGCCCTAATGGGTGTAAGTCCAAGTACTGTTTCACAAAAGGCAACATTAAGTCCTGATCTTGTAAAAGGTGATGAATTAGCACTTGATAGATTCTTAACCAAAGCTATAGGTAGATACAATGCTCTTGAACAAAAACCAAATTGGAACGCTGATAATGTAGCTAATGCATGGAACACTCGTAAGAGTGGTGCTGAAAAAGGTGCAAAAATTGGATGGGAATTTGAGAAGTTTAGAGATGGCACTGCACAAGTAATAATGTCAAAAGGAACCACTGTAGAAATAATACCTGTAGAATCTTCAGATTTACGTAACTACTTTACACAAGCAACACAAACAAGTCCATTCAATCAAGTGAGAGATTTAATATATACATCTCCTACTAAGACAACAAATTTAGCAGGTGCAACAGATGATAATCCTACTAATGCAATAAATGCTAGATACTCAGGATATGATCTTCCTCAATTAGAAAAAGCAAAAGATGCTCCATTATTTAGATATGATATTGTTGGAAGTCCAAACAATACAGGTAGAGCAGAGACAGATCAATTTTTATTTGTTGGATATGTAAAAGATCCTAAGACAGATGTTTGGAAAAGAAAAGAATTAAGTGATGGATATGAAGGAGAAGGAAAGATGTTACAAATAATGACTCTTTGGAATAAAGATAATATAACAGAAGCACAAAAAACTTGGAAATAAGATGGCAATATCTGAGCAAGAACCAATACAAGATAAAGATTACTTAAGTGACTTAGGTGCACCTAAACCTGTTTTAGGTTCTGCAAGACCAGTAGACTTATCTATTGGAGGAGCTTTGTATGGTCCTGAACAACAACGTGGATTAAGCATTGATGAAATAATAAATTTACCAGATATAGCTCCAAAAGGATTTGCTAAATCTTTTGGTTCTATTTCTGCTGCTGAGGTATATGCAAATAGACGTTATCCTATCTATGATAGGAACATGCCTGACTTAGAAGATTTATATGCAGAGAACCAACCTTGGTATAAAATACTAGGTAATGGTCTTGCTAAGATGGGTGTTAATACAGTTGGTACATTTGCTCAATCTCTAGCAAACTTTCCTAATGCAATAGATGCTGCAAGATCAAAAGATATATCTGAGTTATCAGGAGATCCAGATGGATATGAAGGATCTATTGATACTTGGATGAAGAATATAAATGATGAGCTTCCTAACTATGCTAGTAAGTATGTTCAGGAACATCCTTTCTTATCTGCTATTCCTTTTATGAAAGGTAATGCTTATTGGTGGGGAGAAAAGTTTATGCCTAACCTAGGATTTATGGTAGGTGCTATTGGTGGTGCTGTTGCACAAGATATTGCTATAGGTGCTTTAACAGAAGGTATAGGTGAACTTCCATTAGTAGCAGCTCAAATTGGTAAAGCTTCATTATATTTAAACAAGTTATTTAGTGCTGAAACTGCTGCAGGTAGAGTGTTAGGAGCAACACAACTTTCTAAGTTAGGAAGACTTGAAAAACTAGGTGAGCAACTTGGTAAGACAGAAGGTCAAATGCTTAAGGTTAATGAACTTGCTAGATTATCAGCAGCTGCAGATTTAGGAAAAGGATTTAGAACTACCACAGCTATATTAGGTTCTGCTATGACAGAAGCTGGTGTTGAGTCTAGAAATGGATATAGTATGGTTAAGGATGAATTAACCAACCAATATAAACTCACTCATGCAGGTGAAGAACCTACAGGAGATGATTTACAACAAATAGAAAACCTTGCTACTAATGCTATGAATACTAGATTTGGTATTAACATGGCATTGTTAACTGTATCTAATGCATTACAGTTTGGCAACTTATTTAAAACAATGATTGGTGTTCCAGGCAGCAGAGCTATATCTGGATCACTTACACAAGAGTTAGAAGGACTTGGTAAAGTAGGATTAAAAGAAGGTAGCTTAGATGTATTTGAAAGGAAGACAGCTGAGTCTGCTTTAGGAAGAGTATGGGAAAGCGTTAGACCAACAGGTGCTAATGTATTTAGAGAGGGTGTGTTTGAAGAAGGTGGACAGTTTGCAGCTGAGAGAGGAACATATGATTATTACACTAGAAAGTATAAAAGTGATAAGTATAAGGAACAATGGAATGGTGTTAATGAATTAATTAATTCTACTGTCTATGGATTGAATGAACAATTTACTAGCACAGAAGGTCTTGAGAACATGTTGATTGGTGGAGTAACAGGTCTTATGGTTGGTGGTGTACAAGGAGCTATTGATAAACGTAGAGGATTAGGTAAAGATGCTAGATTAACTACAGCAACTAATGTGCTTAATCAAGTGGGTATTACTAGCACATTACAGAACAACTATGATAACACTGTAACTTCTGCAGGTATTGCAAAAGATATGGAAGAAGCTGCTGCTTCAGGTAATATATTTAAATATAAAAACTTACAGGCTGATGAGTTCTTCAACTTTGTATCATCTCGTCTTCCATCAGGAATGCATGATGTAACAATTGAGCAATTGAATATGTTGAAAAACTTATCTAAAGAGCAGTTTGAAAGCATGTTCCAATTGGATTTCAATTCTACAAACAGAGCCACTGTAAGTGAATATGTAGATGGCATGATTTCCAAAGCAAATGATATTAAAGATACACATGATATTGTTAATAATACATTTAAGAATCCATTTAAGATAAACTATAATGCTGATGATGTAAACACCATCATTGAAGCTAATAACTATATTACATTTGAAAAGTATAAGAAAGACTTAACCTACTTTGCTGCAATGCCAAATCTTGCAGATAGTAGAATACAATCTATTCAAGAGTCTGTTAATAATATTAATCCTAATATCACTACAGACGTATTATCACAACTTACTAATAATGAAGGACTTGCAGAATTAGCTAAGTTCTATGAAGAGAGTGCTACTTCTTTAAAGAAGACTATTACAGATTACACTACACCTGCAGACAAGAAGAAAATAAATGATCAGATCAAAGCATTACGCACAAGATCTGAACTAATTGCCCAAGCACTTAATACTGGTAAGGTAGATGATAAAACATTTGATAACTTATTAAACTTTGAGTTAAATGGTCAAAATGCTACACTAGATAAGCCTGTGTCTTCTCTTCATTCTCAAGAATTAATGGACTACAGTGTAGATATCAATTCTTTACAAAAGAGAAAAAGAGATGCATCTAAAGCTTATGATGAACTATCTACTAAAGAAGGCTTTGAGAAATACTTTAAGGAAGCAGAAGAAATGGCTTCTGATAAAGATGCTGTTGTAAATGAGGAAGAGAAGAAAGAAGAAACTGCTCCTACACCAGAAACACCTAAAGAACCTATAAAGTATAGATTCACTAATGCTAATAAACAAGCTGAGAATCTTGAGGAAGATAGAGAGTATGAGATGGGTAAGGTGTATAAGACAAAGGTTAATAAGATTGATGATGACAGATGGCAAGTTGTATCCCCAGATGGCACATATGAAATACTTCCTACAAAAGAGAAAGCTCAAGAGAGAGCTGATGAACTAACTGATGAGTTTAATAACTTAAAGAAGATTAAGGTATTAGGTCTTAACCCAGATGGTTCAATTAAGATAGAAGATGTTAATGGTGATATCTATGATATTAATCCTAGAAAACTATCTGGTTTTAGTAGAATTCAAACAGACCAAGAGAAACTACAGAAGATAGCTAATCAATTAGGAGCTGCTCAAACTAGAATAGAAATAAAGTCTGGAGCAGTATCCACTGATGATCCAAGCAAAGAACAACAAGTAAAAGAACCTAAGAAGAAAAGAGTTGATATATTCTTCATCTCTAGTGTAGACTCAGTGGATGATGGTGTTGCTCCTTCTAAGACATATCAAATACGTACAAGACAGTTCTTAAATAATGTTAAGAACTTCTCTAATAAAGACAACATCAAAGTGATGCTTGTCACTCCTAAACAATATGCAGGATTAGGATTAACCACTCTTGATAATGTAGCTTATGGCCAAGAAACATTTACACCAGAAGAACAAGCAAAGCTTATTGATGTAGATAATGGATTGGTAACTGCTGTTTATGTAGAACAGGAGGGTAGTGCACTTTATTATATTGATAAAGATGGTAAACGTTTGTCTAAAGTAGATGGTACACAGGCAGATGTTAATAGTTTAGTATTTGCTAATATGCCTACAGCATCATTGTACTACAGTTATAAAGATGCTAATGGCAACCCTGTTCCTAGATTTAGGCAAGGTGAGGAAGCAGAAGCAACAGCATACATGGAAGCTTGGAAACAAGCAAGAGCAGATGTGTTTGCTTCAGATCCTAACAATCCACAATTGTACAGTTTCTCTATATCTAGAGGTATGGCTGTTGAAACTCCTGTAGATGGTAAGCCTGCAATTAATCATGTTGGTGATAACTTGATCCCTGAAAAGAAGATTAAGAATCAAGCCAATGTAATTGTAATTTCTACAACAGGAACTATTTCTCACAATGGAGAAAACTATAAGATTCCTGTAGGAAGACCAATGTTGCAATATGGTGACACATTACAATGGTTGAACAATAGAAAGTTTACAGCTAATGAAGCTAAGAGTATATTTGAAGCATTAAGACTAATGGCTGAGGATATTCAGAACAAAGCTAATCAAGGCAAAGCTGTTGAGTTTAACTCATTATATTCTAGCTTCTTACAAAACGTATTATATTGGAAAAAGAGTTCTCAGACTAAGAGCAACCAAATGTATATAGATGAGAGAACAATGGATCTATATCTTGGTGGTAAGAAATATAACTTTGCTAACTTGGCTATCTCTGAGAAAGAAATAGTTAGTCAGCTTCAGAACACATTTAACACAGTTAATAATGACTCTGTTAAAAAGAATGATGAGGCATTTACAGAACTTTACTTTGAGGATGGATATTTAAAAGATAGACAATGGCCTAATTATCAAAGCTATTTATTAGCTGGTAAACTTCCTAATGGTAAAGGAAGATCAATTAATGAAACTCCTTTATCTACATCTGTATCAAAGCCATCAGATAGTCTTCCATACAACTATAGACAGAAATATGTAACATTAGGTGGATTAGAACTTTCTGTACAGAAGGTTACTAAACCTCAAGCTCCTGTAGCTGCAGGTGATACTACAGAGATTGGTGGATATAAGATGAATGGTAAAACACCATATACAAAAGAACTTAAAGTTCTTGGTAATGTAACATTCACAGCTAGATTAAATTCTAATGGTGTTCCATTAGTTACACCCCAATCAATAGAAAACTTAGAGTCTATTTTAGCAGATCCTGCTAAGACAACCCCTTACTTTGACTACTTAAAGAATAATGGTCTTTTTGATGCTACAAGAAGTGAACAAGAGTTAATATATGACTTTGCATCTGTAGCCCTTCAGAATCAATTAATGAAGATGAAGGAAGCTGCACCAGTTGCTGAAACTCCTGTTGCTACTACCCCTGTAACTCCTGTTGCTCCAACTGTTCAAGAGAATATTGAGAAGCTAGAACAATTAGAAGATACTGTTGAAAGTGATTTAGAGAAAGAACTTGAAGATGAAATCAATAGACAAATAGCTGAGAAGGTTGAAGCTCTTGGCAAAACAAAAGCACCAAAGAAACGTTATAGAGAGATTGCAGGATTAGATGTTCCTAGAATGACTGATGCTGAGCTTCAGTTATTTAAAGAGTGGCATGCTAAGAATGCTGCTGGCATTCCATTTGAAGTGTTACAACGTGTAATGACTACCAATGATGGTAGACAAGCATGGGGAGCATTTGAGAATGGTGTGGCTAAGTTCTATAAGTCTGCAGCTAGAGGCACAGAATATCATGAAGTATTTCATGGTATCTTTAATGGCTTCTTGCGTGGAGAAGAAAGACAAGCTATTTTTGATGAGTTCAAATCTAAACCTGGTAAGTTCAAAGATAGAGCTACAGGTAATATGATTTACTATGAAGAAGCTACAGATCAACAAGCTGAGGAAAGAATAGCTGATGACTTTGCTGACTTTAGACTTGGTAAGTTACCTGCTAGAAGCATTGGTGAAAAGATATTAAACTTCTTTAGAAGTATTATACAGTTTGTTAGAGAGTTTGTAAACAAGCCATCTAAGAAAGATGAGTTATTCAAAGCTATTGAGGCTGGCAGATTTAAAGATACTAAGTTAAACCCTGCTGTATATAATCAACTTACACAGTGGAGTGTTATTCCTGGTCTTGATGAGACCACTACACATGAGTCAGTTCAAGACGTAGCTGCTAGATTCTTCTTTGAAGTGTTTAGCAAAAACATGGACTTATATAATCCTAAGTTACTAACTTCTCCTGAGATATTTGATACAATCAAAGAAGAGTTTGCTGAGGAAGGAAAGTTAGATGTATTAGGTGAAGATGGCTGGAATCAATTAGTTAAGAAATCAAGAGAGTTCTTACGTACATTCAAAATTCAATTTGATGAGAATAATGTTATTGTTTTCAATAGTGATGATAATAATAATCGTGACTATGCACCAGAACCATTCTCTGTAGACTGGAAGAAACAATCTAGTTTCCCAATCAAGATTACTGTAGGGTCATTGGTTTTAACTGTACCTACCAATCAGGAGAATGCATTACGTTTACAAATGCCTGATGAAGTAATTTCAGGTAGTGCTAAAGGTTTCATGCTATTAAACTTTAGTAGAGCATTTGCCACTATATTAAATAAGATTTCTAATACATCTTCTATAGGTAAGGTGATAGATAAACTACTTACCCTAGCTAAGCAAGATAGTAACTATGTAAGACTGTGGTCTAAGCTTGGTGGAACTATAGATAAATTAGGTTCTGAAAATAAGGAAACAGCTATGGACTATTCTAAGTTCGAAGCTCATGACTGGAGATTATTTATTAACTTCTACCAAACATTCACTAAGCAACATCCTAATGCACGTATACAATATATATCTGAAGATGAGGTATATACAGGATCTGCAGAATTAGCTGATGCTATAGACGATGTAACAGAAGGATGGATTGAAGGTATCAAAGCTCTATCTAAAGATGGTAAGTCTCTTATCATTCTTGATAAGCCAAATAAGGTATATAAGGTGGGTGACCTATCTAATATAGAGATTGGGAAGCCTGAGCAAATGGTAGACTTCTTAAGCAAGATAGGTGTAGTATTTCCAATTGATGTATATAATAAACTTACTACTAGAGAAAAGAATGTATTTGGTAGAGCAGTGGGAGGTCTTTTAACATCTCTTCGTAGCAAGACTGATATATTAAGCAGTATTACTGGCAAGTTATTAGATGTCAAAGGACCATTGAATGCTATAGCTGAGATGTTAGTGAGAGTTACTAATCCTAACTTTGATCCTACACATACTAATGTAGAAGGAGAAAAAACTAATGGCTATGCAGAAAATAATAATGCTTCTGTATTTGAGAATGAATGGAGAGAAGCTGGCACATTAGAAAATCTTAAGCAAGCTAGACCAGAATTAAATGATCCATTTTCTACAAATAGTCTCATCTTAAAAAAAGATGGATTATATATTGATGAAGATGGTAATATTAAAAAAGATCTTAAGGTAGCATACATCCAAGGTAGTAAAGATATTGATACAGATGATGGTACTTCTACAAGTAAACTAACACTTGGTAATAGATACACACAAGAGATTAATGAGAATGTTAATGGTAGATTCTATATATTACTTCCTGCTGAAAGTAGTACAGAATGGGAAATGGATCTTGGTATAAATGTTCCATTCAAACAATTTGGTACTAAAGTAGGATGGGATAATACATATAAGATATTCCAAGGATACTTGAAAGATGATATTGCTTTAGCTAAAGATGCTGATGTAAGAAAGAAACTTAAGAATATAGGCAATAGAGCTTATGAATTACGTTTCTTTAAAGACATCCTATCTGAAGATATGTTAGCTGAGATTAATACAGAGTTAGTGATGAAGTCTGCTTCTGATGTAGAGGTGGCTACCTTTATTGCTAATAATGAAGAAGCTATTAATAAATCTATAAAGTCATATTTTGACGAATATATAAACGATACAATTGCTACACTTAAAGAATATGGACAAGTGGTTACCAATAAAAGTGGTAAAGCTTATATGTATCCAATGCTTAATAGTGTATTTGCTAAGATATCTGGAATCAATAGATATAATCTTACAGACGAGAAGTTAAGAAACCTTATTGAATATGTAAACGTTAACTATGTCATAAGCAATATTGAATTCCATAAAGTATTGTTTGGTGATCCATATCAGTTTGCTTTAAAGGATGGTGAGTCAGAAGAAACTAAGCGTATTAAATCCTTCTTATCTCCAAGAAGAACAACATTTGATATGCCAGAATACAATGAGTTTCTTAATAATGAAATGAATAAAGCTGGTGAGATTGAATTAACACCTGATGATCTTGGATACCATGAACATAAGTCTTATACTGACACAGTAACTATCAAAGAGATATTTGTGGAAGGTGGATTAATGGGCAGAACCAAAGAAGCAGATGCTGGGTCTTGGATCATGGATACTACAAACAGAGAGGTAAAGTTAAAGAACGCTCAGTGGACAGATGAAGCAGAAATATTCCATCAATGGCAAATGGCTTATACTAGAAACAAGTTAGCTGCCAAAGGTAAATATACATATACTAATAATACACTTGAGAAACAAGACGCAGCATTAATTGAAACTCCTGTACCTAAATATGGTGTAGAAGTATTGAAGCCTATTATAACTGGTAACAAGTTAGGTAAGACATACTTTGAATTAGTACTAGATAAGTTATCACAACTGACTTTGTATTATCAAGCTATTGAAGGAACTACATTAGAAGGACTTTATATAAAGATGTGGGAAGAGAAGATTGGTTATGCTATTTTAGAGAGTGGTAGAAAGATGGGTACAACAGAAGCATTTGATTTATACAAAGGTGGTAAGTTAAATCCAGAACCATTTAATAACTTAGTTCAAGTTCCTTGGAAGGCTTATGGCATCCAAGTAGAAACAAACTATGATAATGTTAAAACACAAACACGTGGTAGTCAATCTACTAAGTTAGTGACTGTAGACTTATTTGATAATGGTGTACCTATTAACCAAAAGGCTAAAGAAGCTACAGATAGAAACAATAATATATTGGACTTAATGCATGAGAATGCATATAATATTCTATTAGAAAGATTAGGTATTCAAGATTTGGGTACTGGGTTTATATTAGCAAACAAACAAGCTGTATCTAATACATTGGTATATGAGATGCTTAGAAGAGAGTTAGATGAGAATGCTAAGGATACAGTTCAATTAAATGATAAAGGTGAGTTCCCTATTCCTTTTGAAGCATCTCCTTCTTATAAACAAATCAAAGATATCCTATACTCTGTTGTACAAAAGACTATGGTTTCTCCTAAGGTGAATGGTGGTCCTAAGGTACAGGTGAGTGTTACAGGATGGGAAAACTTAGAGAAAGGAAGAAGATTAGCTATCAAAACTGAGGAGGGATACCAAGAGATATCTCAAGCTGACTATGAGAAGTTATCAGATGATGAGAAGAAGAAGGTAGTATTAACAGATGATACTCTTAAGTTTTACACTAAGAATGATCCATACATGGAAATCATGTTACCTCATTGGTTTGGTGAAATGCTTAGAAAGACTACTAAATATAATACTGATGAAGAAATTCTTAACTACTTAAACAATAGTGGTGAGGAAGGTAAGTCTATCTTAAGAGGTATAGGATTTCGTGTTCCTACACAAGGATTAAGCTCTATGGCAACCTTCAGAGTAAAGAAATTCTTGCCTCAGTTTATGGGAGAATCTGTTGTTGTACCTTCTGAAATTACTACCCTTGCTGGATCTGACTTTGATATAGATAAATTAAGTACATATTTAAAATCTATATACATAGATGAGTATGGTGATATACGTTTAGTAAAGTGGTTAGGTTCTGAGGAAGCTACAAAAGACTTCTTCAGAGGTGTATATAAAGATACCATCCAAAGAGATATAGATAGAATTGAAGAGTTTGAAGAATTTAGAGGTAAGCTAGTAGATGTATTATCAAAGTTACGAAGAATAGAAGGTGCTGCCACTCCAGAGTCTTTAGAGAGCACACTTACTCCTGCTGAGATTGACTTCTTTTATGATCACCTATCTTTATTCAAAGCAATCATTGATCAAGCTGCACAAAAAGATCTTACAGCTGTAGATTACATGAACAAGCAAATTGAAGACTTAGCTACCAATAAAGAAAAGCTTACCAAGGAAATACTTAGTGATTCTCTTAGAGAAGACTATGTAAAAGATATGTATAAGCGTGCTCTTGAGAATGAATACTATGATAGCATGGAAGAGTTATTAACTCTACCTGAGAACTTTGAAAGACTTACTTCTCCTGTAGATGATGCTGGATTAGAAAAGCTTGCTGACAAAATAGACAAGTTAGTTAATCCTAAAGGTGACCAAGTTAAGAACAAGATTCTTAACAGAAACTTTATGACTAAGTTAAGACATTACTTTGTAACAGCTAAACGATGGATAGGTATTGCTGCTACAAACATCACAAGTCACTCTCTATTCCAAAAGGGTCAAATCTATCTAGATCCAAATAGATTCTTTATGCTACCAGCTAGAGATAGAGAAATTATTGGAGATGGTAGTATCATATTACCTCATAATAAAGTGAAGATTGGTGATAAAGAATATCTATCATTATCAGGAACTAAGACAGCAAATGGTAAACAATATATATCATCTAGATTATCTGGATATGGTACAGCATTTGTGGACGTAGCTAATAAACCATATATTGTTAAACTTGTTACTAGTGACTTGTCTGTAGGTACTTTTATGTTTTTAGAAAGAATAGGTGCAGGTGAATCTGCTGGTATATTTATGAGCCAGCCTATTATCAGAGAATACTTAAAGTATCTTGATAGCAAAAACAAAAAGGGTCTATTTGGTAAACTTGCCATTGATGATATTAAGAGTAGATTTGTTACTACAACAACAGCACTTGCTAATAAAGGAATAGATATAAGTAACTTAGAAGCAAACATTGCTGATTATTATGCAGGTAAAGAGTTAGGTACTGATAGAAACGCTGAACAACATCAGATTCTTGATGAGTTCTTGAAGTATGCTAAATTAGCTGAATACAACTTTGATCTTACACAGGCTATTAACTATGATACCACTAGATATAGAAGTGGTGATACCTTGTTTAAGAAGCAAGTTAGAACAGATATGACCATAGCAAAAAGTCCATTTAGTGGTATTGCTGAACTATTAAATCCTGAAAATCCTAAGATATTTATTGCTAAGCAAAGACATCTTCTTGACTTATCTATGGAAGCAATGGGAGAGATATTAAAGCTTGAGCAAGATCAATTTAGAATTCCTGTAATTGATCCATTATTAAAACCATATGCTAGAAACAAATACGTTGGTGTAGATGACTTTGAGAGAATAGCTAACAAATTGAAAGCCAGCTTCTTAGACTATATTATACAAACAAAGACAGGATTTAACTCAGAGATTAATAGATTATTTGTAAATCCAAAAACATCTGTATCTGCTCAGTTAGAGGTAGCTAAGAAGATAAATTCTAATCCTATATTAAATGACTTTAAGGTAATTAGTTCTCCAAGACCAGATGGTGTAATGAGTGTTAAGTTAACTGTAAATACCAAAGGAAGTGCGTATGACAAGAACTTATACATAGGATATATGAGACAATTAAGAGATACTCCTAGTACTAATTCTTTATATAAAGATTTAGTTAAGATGGCTCTATTACAAGGTACATATGAGAATGGTGTAAGTATTGCTAGTATTATTCCTATTGAGGATTCTAGTAAGTATGTTGCCCCTATCATGGCACCTTTGGCATATGATGAATCATTAGATGCCTTTGCAGATGGAGGGTTCCAAAGAAACAACTGGAAAGACAATAAGGTATTTAAGAAGTTTGAACCTAAGTTTTGGTTAGCTGATGAAGCCCCAGTAGATGTACAAGTAAATGAGTTTGGTGATATTGTTGGTGACATTTATCAATATCAAGCTTCTGATTATTTTCCTAGCATTGATAAGTTTGGCCTTTCTACAGACAGAAGAATATTATCTTTAAGTGAAGAGTATGATAGTTTTTATCTTAGCAATGATTACTTGTTAGTACCTAGAGTGGTAACAACCAGATTTGGTGAAAGAGTAGATATGAAGACAGGATTGTCTGTTACAAACTACAGCTATGTAGAGAGAAAGAAACAAGGAGATATGTCATTAAAGAATGTATATGGTTACAAGAAAGTATATTATGATGATGGTACTCCTGTAACATATCAAACTACAACCTACAAAGGTGAGGTAATTAACAAACATGTTTATAAGCTCATCAACTTACGTGGAGATGGTAAACTAGTATCTGAATACTATACTGATAGCAGAAAGTCTGTATTAAATAATGGCACAGAGAAGATTGAGAATGAGATTTCTGATGATGAAATTCGTACATATTTTGGTGGATTAAGTGCACAAAATACTGTATCTTCGCAATCAATAGAACCATATATTCAAATTCCAGATTACGTGACAGATACTAAATTAAAGAATGCTGATGGTACTAAAAGATTTGCACAGGCAAGTAAGCTTGGTACTATTACAATCAACCCTCCTGAGAGTGTAGATGAATTCTTTAACTACTTTGAAGGCAAAGAAGGTGGACCTACGTCTGAACAAAAAGCTAAGGTGTTAAATAAATTAGCTGATAAGGGATATAATATAGATGTTCTTAAGACTATATTAAACAGTGTTGATAGAATAACTAACTTCCTAGTGTTACATGAAAGGAACCATGTTGAGAATAATGACATAGATGTCTATTGGAAGAATGGTAAAGACTTATTAACAGATGATAAAGTTGATATTGAAACTAGAGCTACAGTTGCAGCCTTAGAGAAATTAGGTGGTATACCTAATATAATAGATATTGAGTTTGAAGAAGTTAATACAGACGATACAGAAGGATCTGATAACCCTACCCCTTGTGGAACAAAACAATAAACCATGATTTGTAAAGTAAGATATATAGAGAATCAATACAGAAAGAACTATCCTGCATTAGCTGATAGACTTACAACCATCTATAACGATGCTTGGAAGGAAGTCACTGGTTCTAAGCTATTTAGAAAGTATGGAGAAGGCGATAACGCTACCTATTTATTCTCTTCTTCTGGTACAGCACAAAATCAAAAGCAAAGAAATCTTATTGATGCTATCAATAAGAAGTATGGTGGAAATATAGTAAAGCTTAAGACCACATCTTCAGGAATGAACTCAAAGGTAACTATTGATGTTCATCCTATTGCTGAAAAAGAATGGAATAGATTAAACCCACAGCAAGTATTGTTCTCTAAGAAAGGACAATTAGAAAGCTCTAAAGCTTCTCCTAAAACATTAGCAGTCATTAAAGACTTCTTAAATAGAATAGGAGTAGACATGCAAACTGTAGATAAGATTGTTGTGGATGGTGTGAGACAAGATGCTAATGGTGCTGCGTTGATAATGCAAAAGCTATTACAAGTTGTAGAAGGTAAAGATGACATTGCCCTTCCTGAGGAAGCTATGCACTTTGCTGTAGAGATATTAGAACAGAAAGACCCTGCATTATTTAATCAATTGTTAAAAGAGATTGGTAGCTATAGAATGTTACAACAAGTAATAGATCAATATAGCTCTGATCCAAATTATCAAACTGCTGATGGCAAACCTAACATCAGAAAGTTAAAGAAAGAAGCTATTGCCAAAGTATTGGCTGAGGTGGTTATTGGCAAAGCTGAAGGTGTTGTTGAGAAGCCTGAGCTTATGGCTAAAGCAGAATCTTGGTGGCAAAAGATTATTAACTTCTTTAAGAACTTATTTTCAGAAAGTGGATTTGATACAGCTGCAATAAAAGTTCTTACAGGAGAAGCTATTGGTACAGCTGAAGATATTAGAGCTGAAGAAGGAGAATTCTTTTTACAGACTCCTGGTAACTCACAAGCTGCTGTATATCAAGGAATTAAAAACTTACAGAATCAAGTTACTACAAAAGATGAAGAACAGCCTGATGGGACAATAAAAACTTTCTATTATATTGATGGAAAGAAAGTTCCTAGAAGGGTAAGTGACATTGTACAAGACTGGTATTCTAGAAGATTTAAAGCTAATGACTTAACTAAAAGTGACTATGCCAAAGCTGTAGATGATCAAAAGAGAGATAAAGGTACAAAAGGACATGCTGATCTTCAATATGCATTTAGTAGATTTGTAGATGAGAATGGATATTTACGTCCTGAAAAGTTAGATGATTCTGACTACACATCTCAACTAGATCCATACAATAGAGACTACTATGAAATCCTTAGAGATAACTTGGAAGCAAGATTAAATTCTTTTGGTCCTAATACAAGGTTCATGTCTGAGGTTACAATATATGATCAGAAGAGAGGACTTGCAGGTACTGTAGACTTCTTAGCAATTGAAGAGTCTGGTAAGGTGAATATCCTTGACTGGAAATTTATGGATATTAATATTGAAAAAAGTAAAGGAGATGTTCCTTGGTATAAGGTGAATGCTTGGAACCAGCAGATGGAACAATATAGATCTATTATTAAAAGTATGTTTGGTTTGAATAATAAAGACTTCAAACAAACAAGAATGGTTCCTATCAGAGCAACCTATGAAGGAGGTAGTGATAAAGATAATGTTCTTCCATACTTAAGTGGTGTAGAGATTGGTGATGTAAATGTAGATAATATAAAAGATTCATATTTAATCCCTGTAGGTCTTGAAACAGAAGATTCAGGAGATGAAAGAATTAATAAGTTATTAGAGAAACTTAATGGTGTATATAAACAATTATCTAACATCAAGGTATTACCTTCTCAAAAGTTATCTAAGTCTGAGCAATTGAACGCTTTGTTCTCTGCTATTAGACAATTACAAATGAAGAAGAATATTGTACCATTAATCTATCAAGCTAAGGTATTAAACAAACAGATTCAATCTGTTATTGATATATACAATGAGAAGTGGAAAGGTAAAGATCCTAAATCATTTACAACAGCAGAAATAGATGACTTCACTGATTCAATCATTGGTTCAGAAGAAGCACTTAAAACATATACCACATTAGATACAGATCTTAAATTTTTATTCTTAAAAGGAGAATTATCTGAAGAAGATAAAAAACTAAGAGAAGACTTAAGAAATGCAGCTGATGATGCTAGAGATCTTGTAGCAACTTTGGTTGAAGTAAAGGAAGAGTTTGCTGACCAGATTGTTGCTAAGAGACAAGGTATATCAGATATACTTAAACCTGAGAAGATTGTTAAAGGATTTGCTAAATGGTTTTCCTCTACATCAGTAACACAAATTAAGGCTGTACAGGTATTATATAGAATGGCAAATAAAGCATTTGGTATATCTGCTCAGCAGACATTAGATGAAACCAAGAGATTACAATCTATTCAAAAACCATTTGAAGAATGGGCTAAGTCTAAAGGACTTACTGCTAAGAATATGTTTGACATCTTAATGAAGAAAGGAACTAATAAGTTAATTGATCAATATGATCCTCAATTCTACAAGGAACTTACTACTCATGTAGGTAAGAAAGACTTTGACTGGATTAGAGAAAACATTGATGTAGTTGAATATAATAAGAAGTTAAAAGAAAAACTTGAATCAGAGATTGAATATATTAATGAAAAAGCTAGAGTAGAAGAGGGTGAGGAAAGAGAAAAGATTATTAAAAGAGAAATAGCTGATGCTGAAAGAAGATATGATACTTCTACAACTGAAGGTCTTGGATGGTTACAGTATGATATTATTAATAAGTTCCCTAAAGAAAAATGGGAATCTGCTGAATGGAAAGAACTTAAAAAAGTTAAACCAGCTAAAGATTTCTATGATTACATTATAGAAAGAAATAAATATTATGCATCTATTGGATATATCCACGCAAAAGAAGCAAGGGTGTTTCTTCCATGGGTAAGAAAAGGAATGATGGAGAAGTTAATATTTGGTGGTAAGATATCTTTAGGTGAACAGTTCTTAAGAAATATATCTGTTGATGAAGGTGATTTAGGTCTTGGTGAGATTGATCCTTTAACTGGTAGAGCAGTAAATAGAGTACCAATCTATTTAACTAGAGAGTTAGAAACAGACTTTAGCACAGACTTATTTAGAAACATGGCTCTCTATAATGAGATGGCTATTAAGTTTAAACAACTATCTGATATCGAAGCACAAGCTAGATTACTTATAAGCGTAGAAAGAAATAAGAAAGCAATTGCCACTTCTAGATTTGGTAAGACTGAAACAGATGATAAAGGTGATTTAGTTTATACACCAGACAATACTGAGAATACTCAGTTGTTAGAGGAAATGGTAAAAGGTATTGTATATGGACAGAAGTATTTAGAAAGTGAAAGCTTTGATCAACTGTTAGGTAGACTTGGTAACTTTGGTGAAAAGATGAATGGGCAATTAGCTAAGTTAGGAATTAAAAGTAAGATATTCCCAGAGAACTTAGCAAGTAGACAGTTCAGCGTAAACAAAGTACTTAATCAAATAAATAACACATATCAAATCAATGCATTAGGATTTAACGTTCTATCAGCTCTTTCTAACTTATTTGGTGGTACAGCCCAGTCTATTATTAATGCTGGTACGTACTTCACACATGAAGAGTTTGCAGCCACTGAGTATTGGATGACATTAGGTAAGATGACTGGTAATGATAAGGATAAAAGAATTGCAGCATTAGAATACTTTCTTCCTTTGACAGATAATTACAATAAAGAAATTGCTAAGACACTATCTGTTAGTAAGTTAAGTCAGGAAAATGTTCAAGAGTTTTTAATGATCTTGATGAGAAAGTCAGACTTGTATGTACAGTCAGCTAACTTCTTTAGCTTCTTAAGCAACACTATTGTAGTAGATGGTGATGTAGTAAATGCTAGAGAGTATTTAAGAAAGCAACCAGCCTATCAAAAGAAATATCAAGGAACAGCTGAAGAACAAAAAGCTTTCAAACAGAAGTTTGAAGATGATGTTAAAAAGCTAATTGAAGATAAAGGAATCATGAAGATAGCTACTATTAAAGATGGTAAATTAGAAATTCCTGGTGTAGAAAGATCTTCTGACAGTGTATTAGAATTAAGAAGAAAGGTTCAAGCTTTGAGTAAAGATGCATTAGGTAACCTATCTGAAGATGATGTTAGAAAGATTAATTTAAATATATATGGTAAATCATTCATGTTATTTAAAAACTGGATACCAAGACTTGTAGATGTAAGATATGGCAACTTAAAGTTCAACTCTGCATCTGATGCATATGAGTGGGGAAGAATGAGAAACGTATTTAGAATTATGTCTGAAGATATAAGAGGTTCACTATCAAATCTATACAACACACTTCAAGGTAATGAGAAAGGTGTAGACTTTATGAGAAAGCTTTTTGAAAAGAAAAAGGCTGACTATGAATCAGATACAGGTAAGGAACTAGAAATGGATGAAGTGGCATTTATGGATTTGAATGTAAAGAACGTTAAGGCTCAGTTACTTGATACCATCTTCTTATTAACATTAGTTTCCTTATATGCTGGAGTTAAAGCATACGCTCCAGATGACGATGACCTTAGTAAGAACCAACATAGATTCTTTGTCAAAGCAACAGATAAACTTAAGGATGAGCTTTTATATTTCTACAATCCTACAAGCATACTTAATCTAGTTTCACAAGGTTTCTTCCCAGCAAAAGGTCTTATTGAAAACTATGTAAAGTTCTTTAACAACTTTATGTTAGAAAACTACTACATAGTTACAGGAGATGAAAAAGCTGCAGATAAAAACTTTGTAATTAAATATGGTATGAAAGGTGTTCCTGGTTTAAACCAGTTTGCATCTTGGTTACCAATGTTCTATCCTCAGGCAGCCAAAGACCTAGGAATTAGAGCCCAATCACAATATGGATTTGTTAGATAGTTATTGCTATATTATGTAGTAATACTTTTTCTAACTCATTGAAAATAAATTAAATTCACTATTTTTGCTATAATTAGTGCACATTCTATAAGTTTGATGCACTTCTTTGTATATCAATAGATTACACATAACACATTATCACTATGAACGTTACTTGCTCTGCAACCCCATGTCCAGTTATATTGGATTCGACCTGCGTATTCTACGAAGGCCCCTTCCTTGTATACACTGGTATTAATACCAACGACAATTTACAAACAGCATTAGAGAAGATTGATGCAGCATTTGCATCAGCTGGCTATGGTACGTCTGGTACTAGTGGCTCTTCTGGAAGAAATGGAACTAGTGGAGTTTCTGGAACTAGTGGAACCCATGGTTCTAATGGTACCTCAGGCACTTCAGGCTCTTCTGGTAGAAGTGGAACTTCTGCTACCTCTGGTAGCTCTGGAAGAAATGGTACAGCTGGTACATCAGGTAGTTCTGGGTCTAGTGGTATAAAAGGAACATCTGGTACAGCAGGTACATCAGGATCTACTGGTACATCAGGTACAAGTGGAAATGGTACTAGTGGTACTAATGGTAGCTCAGGAACTACAGGTACATCTGGATCTGCTGGTACTTCTGGTAGTGCAGGAACTTCTGGTTCTAATGGTTCTAATGGTACTTCTGGCTCATCTGGTTCTAGTGCTACATCAGGTTCTGCAGGAACTTCTGGTTCAGCTGGTACATCAGGCTCAAGTGGTTCTGGTGGTGTTTCAGGTTCAGCTGGTACATCTGGATCTTCAGGTTTTACAGGTGATAGATATGCAACCTTCTCAGTACAAACATTTACATTAGGTAATGCTGGTACTTTACAAGTGACTCTTGGTTTAGCTTACACTGTTGGTCAAGCAATTATTATTGCTTATGATATTAACAACTATCAAGAGTGTAATGTAATTTCTTATAACAGTGCTACAGGTGCACTTAATTTTGATGCTCCTTCAATAACAATAGGTGGTGGAACATATAGCTCATGGCAAATTAACTTGAATGGTGCTACAGGTGGTGCAGGTTCAAGTGGTACATCTGGTTCAAGTGGAACTAGTGGTATAGGATCAAATGGTTCTAGCGGAACTTCAGGTTCTTCAGGAACTAGTGGATCAGGAACTTCAGGTTCTAGCGGTTCTAGTGGTTCATCAGGTTCAAGTGGATCAAGTGGAGCAAGTACAGATATAGTTACAGAAAATGCTCAAGTAGCCA
>Ga0209296_1000864_pt1 | contig 25100 bp, 20 predicted proteins | sample S_130206_EF_Meta_FD_187319 | JGI IMG/M metagenome (GOLD analysis project Ga0209296, IMG submission 187319) | Freshwater microbial communities from Lake Simoncouche, Canada to study carbon cycling - S_130206_EF_MetaG (SPAdes) (version 2) | ecosystem: Environmental > Aquatic > Freshwater > Lake ...
CTGAGCCATATCGTGCTCTGTCTGCGTATCCGTGGCCGCCTCAAGCAGACTCTCAATGTTCATCTTCTCGATCTTCAGATAGCCATCGGGATTGTCCGTGCGAGACCAGTGCCGAAGACTGCCAACACCCAACTTCGCTCCGTCGTTGCGGAAGTTGAACCCCATCCACTTGCCCGTCACCTCACGCGGGTCATACTTGCCATCCGTTCGCTGGGCACAGAACTCATACCACGTGTCTTCGAGGTCAGGGTGAATGTTCTTCAAGCAGTGACCCACATTCGTCCGCTCGTCGTGGCTATTGTATCGAGCAGCACTCAGGTTCAACACGTGTCCACTGTAGTACTCCCGCATCTCCTTAGACAGCGGCTGAAGGTAGATCACGCGAGTCGGAGAGGAGCCACGCGAACCCGGGTCACCCGCACGCTGAGCCGGACGTCCACGCTGGGGCACAACCGCCGCTCCACCCGAGATGCGAACCTCGTCCTCTCGCAGGGCATACGCCTTTCCCAGCTCCGTGACCGGAGACTCGGACGTGGGCGGAGACCGAATCGAGAACTTACGCACATTGTCCGGCTTGATTTCGCGGTTCACCTCCTCGTCAATGGCAACCGCGATATCGTTCGGGTCCCACTCAATCGAGTACTTGAGCTGATACGGCTGCGGCGTCGCACCCTCACCCGCCGGCTTCTTCGAACCCAACAATGCCCACCAACTCGTGTGGTTGAGCGGAGACTTGTCATACGTCTCACGCCAATCCTTCTTCATCTCCAAGCCCGGGAAGAACTCGTCCATCTTGGGCATCAACGCATTGCGAATCGCCAGCTCGACGTTCTTGTTTGAACGCACATCCGGCACCACCAAGTGAATGCCGGACTTGGACTCCTTCTTGCCCGGGTAGAAGGTCGGCTCCGGCTTCTCCATCACATAGACGTCGGTCACGTCCTTGATGTCGATGTACCGAGCCGCCTCGGCCATATACGCCTTGACGAACGAGATCGTCATGGCCTGCGTATGCTTGTGGTCCTCGACCTGTCCATCATACAGGAAGTCGAGATCCACACGGAGAGGACCAATACGAGTCATCTTCTCCGTGATGGTCAGTGGACCATTGTTGTTGACGTGGTTGCAGTACAGACGATAGAACTCGTCCATCCTTTCGTCGGGAATGGTATACAGAATGCCATGGCCGAAGAGCTGGTGAGTCTCGAGACCACTCTTGGTCTCCGCACGGTGAGCGTCCAGAAACTTCTGAAGGTGTCCAGGCTGCATCGTTGATTACTCCCCCGACGAATTCTGGCGGGCTAATTCCTTTTGAACGCAGGGAATTGGATTCCGACGTTCAAAACGAAACAAGATTTCGTGACCAAGAGGTAAGCAAAATGAAGTTCTGTGCCAAGTGTTCGAATTTCCTGTGCGACATTGTCGAGCATGACGGTAAGGCGTATCGAAAGTGCCGGGCCTGTCCGTATGAGGAGGAGGCGGGATCCATCGTGTATGAGCACGACCTTCAGCAGGATACATCGGTTCAGTACTCGATTAACCCTTATCTGAAACACGACCCAACGCTTCCCCGTTTCAAGAATATGACTTGTCTCAATCCCACCTGCACGACGCGAGGTCAGGAGTCAGACATTGTAGGTGTCAAGCTAGATCCGGTCAACGTGGTTTGGATGTATCAGTGTGCGGTGTGCGATGCAATGTGGAAGCAGAACGCACGAGCGTAGCGAGGGCCTAACGCTTCTCATCCTGGGGAAGAGACATCAGTCCATACACGGCGACCAGAAACACAAACGTGTGGAGTGCAAATCCTACCGCGGTCGGGCATCCGCTCGGCGACGAGACAGATGAACCAAACAGCCGATTGCCGATGCTAAAGGCGGTTGGGCTTGCCAACACAAAGAACAGCATCGTCGTGTACAGCGAGTACTTGAATTTCAGACCTTCGGACAGTGCCATTTTTATTTAGAGAACAAAAAGTTACCGTGCCGACCCAGGGAACTGGATCAGGTTGGTCTGCGGAACAATCAGTGCGGTTGTGCCTGTGCGGGCCTGAGGACGGCTCACCACGCCACCCAACACACCGCCCCCACTCAGCGTCGCAACCTGCGAAAGAGCCTTGGGGTTCGAGCGGTTCATGACAAACGGAGTGGGCATACTGCGAGTCGGGGCCGTCTGTCCTCGCGTCAGATACGCCATGTCCGACGTCTGAAGAAGAGCATTGTTCGCAACCTCTCCGCCCTGGTTGTATGGAGTTGTGCGAGTCAGAGTTGGCTTCAGCTGGGCCTGAGCTTGAAGCTTCACAAAGCTAGTGTACTCGGACGCAGAGCGAGTAGGCATTGTGTTAAACCAAGAAGACTTTCCGTGCAATACCGACCGAGACCGTCGAGTTTCCGCGCTTCGCAATCGCGGACACCACCGTCCTTGCTGCCACCGTCAGTGACACCTTTGATGCCACTGCAACCGAAGACACGGCCGCCGGGTTTGAGACCGCCGCACTCGAGGCGGCACGGAGATTGGACGAACCACTCAATTGGGCTGCACTTTTTACGTACTGTGTATGGTCGGATGCAGCACCGCGAATGATCGGCATTTATTGAAAACGAAAGAGTATGTTCCTAGACAAGAGAGAGCATAATGGCCACTGACACACAAGCGTCGTCCACGGCTGCGTTGCACCCGTCCACTGACCACCCCGAAGCGAAGCCCGTCTTCCGTTCTCAGGTGACCAAGGCAATGGAGACACCCCGCATCACCCGGCCCTATTTCACTCGCTACGAGTATGTGGTCTTGATGGCATCACGTCAGCAGCAACTGGCCGAGGGTGCAAAGCCGCTGGTAAGTCTAGATGGACTTCGCACAAGCGACCCTCAGTTTATCGACCATGTTGTGAGGCGTGAGATCGAGCAGCGTATGTTGCCCTTCGTGTTTCAGCGTCTGATGCCCAATGGCACGTCGGAGTTCTGGTCTGCTCAGGAACTGGAACTTAATTGGTGAAGAACCGCAGAACATTCCGCCCTGACTTCGCAGCCATCAGCACCGAAAAGGCCGAACTCAACCCAAGGAAGGCGTGCATAAACGCGTGCCACCGTGTCGACACCACTGGGTCGGGGTCCCATGCGAGACAGGTGTATCGGTGTCCGTAATAGTACACGGTCGTCGCACACGTCATAAATGCGGCATAGACAGGTAGCGAATATGGCATCCACTGTGCGGTCGTCCACACCATCACAAGATGGGCAATGTGAGCGAACGCAATGTCAACGGGCAAGATCCACGAGAACCGCGGTTTTGTCGCATGGTAGATCGACGAGACGACATAGGTTCCAAACACAAGCCCTCCGGGTATGTATCCACGGACCGCGATGGCCGAGAGAGATGGAATCAGAAAGAAGTGGCTAGACGCCACCAGCGTCCAGTCCGGCATATACATCTCACGACTTTTCCGTGAAAGCGAGGAGAATCGACAGCATTGACGCCAGAGAGGTGAATATGTGTAAGAATCCGTGCCACCATGTCGAGACCACAGGATCTGGGTCCCATCCAAGTTTTTTGTGTTGATGGCCGTAATAGTGGATCGTCAGTGGACACGCCAGAAAACACAGATACAGCGGAATCGAGAACGGAACCCATTGAAGACTGGTGTACACTGCACACAGATTCGCAATCTGTGCAAACGTCATGTCTGTGTACAGAACCATGGTGGACATTGGCTTCGTAGCATGGTGAATCACTGACGACAGATATGTTCCGAACACCAATCCTGCACACACATATTCACCCGAGTTCAGGTATGCCGCCACAGGCAGGAGAATGAAGTGTGCCGTTCCGACTAGCACCCAGTCCGGCATTATCATTCACTCAGCGGCGGGCCTGAAAGTTTCGCAAGGTCTGCCTCCGAGGGCGGAAACAGCAGGGTCGGCTTCAAGCTCGGAGCCGGAACCATGGTGTGAGGCGGGTCAGAGTGGAGAGTGCCCATTGCCATCTGGACGTCCACCGAGTCGGGTCCGAAGCGGCTCACGTCCTTCGAGTATGTCGCCGTGAACTCGGCGGCAGGGGGGTTCAATAAGAGGTATAATGCCAGAACCACCGCGACGGCGGCGATAACGTAAACTGTCTTCACCTTGACCTTCATTGTTCTAGTCTGCGAAAAACGAACTGTCTCACTCAAACAAGAAGAGGGCAAATGGACTTTCCACTTCCAATCAAGTGCTATACGTGCAACCTCCCTCTCGCCGGCAAGTGGAAGGAGTTTCTCCGTCTCATCAAGGAGTATCGCCGCGAGGAAGGCCGTGCTCCCGACTCTGAGCTGATGTATCTCACCACGGAGACCAAGGTCACTGCGGAGGGTCGAGCACTCAACGACCTTGGATTGACGCGAGAGTGCTGCCGTCGTCATTTGCTCACACATCCTGGGGTTTGAATTCCATTCTTTGTTAACAACAAGTATGTCCTCGTGCAGCGAGTATCTTGTCCGGCAACAGCTGCGAACCCAGAAGTACATTGACACGCGTCCCCACATGACGTGCGGGCAGGCCACGGAGATTGTCCGCCAACAGGCGGGTTCGGCGGTGTACGAACAGTTTTTGCCCAGGACTGCATGCGTCACCAGCCTCAATGCCCCCGGCACCCGCGGAGAGTCGTCTCGGACCATCGCTCGTGGTCACCAGGTCAAGGATGCGTCGGCGTATGTGTCCTATGCGTCGGCAGGTGCGACATCCCAGGCTCTCAAACCTGCGAACGTCAAGTCGCCTCAGATCAAAGACCTTTGCTACGGCATTGACCCTGCGAGTGGTGTGAACCTGTTCCGCGAGGTCAATGACACAATTCTCGCCTCCACGTTGCTGTCGCCTAGCGACCCCGCCTATTACCGGGAGGCGACGATTGCTAAGGCTCGGCAGTCAATCAACAATTGCTGCAACGCATGCGGCAAGGTCAATTTTGCGTCGGCGTGTTCGTGTGCCGGTCTCAGCCCCGGATTGGTGAACGCAACCACAGGTGCTCCTCGGTGGAAGAACACTTACATCTATCCTCGTACAGTAACATAATGTTGGTTGTCTACCTATATCCCGCACCCAAGCCCGCGAATTGTTTTGATTTGTCGTATGAGCTGCTGACCACGTTTACGGACACGGCACTCGGCATTTTGGCCCACCACAAGACAGCCACGCTCTGGTTTGGCTATCTTGAAGGGTGGATGTTGTCACCCGAAGAAGAGACGCGGCTCCGGGCAGTGATTCGGGCATTCGAGTGTCATGTTATCACACGTGAACCCATGTCCTTTTCACAGGCATGGAAAAACGAAATCAGCGTCGTCCATTTTAAGGATGTCAATGGATCCACCAATGCTCACGACGATGGTGGTGTTGTACACAGTGAACGTCCGCCTCAACACGAACCTCCTTCTGGAGTCCCTCCCATTGACGGAGTCCATCATTAAGGTTGAGAAACAAGGGACTCCTGCACGCGGATCTTCAAAGCGAGACCTGATCAAACGACGAGCAAAGAAGGTTCCATCGAAGCGAACCACCGGATTTGGACATAATTCCATCACACTCGTCAGTCTGGACGACGGTGATGGGACTTTAAAGAAGAAGGAGATTACGGTCAAGATCTTTCAGAACGGTGTGTTTCATATCACGGGCGTGCTGGACGAGCGGTATGACCGTTCGGTCATGGCGAGGTTGCGAAGCCACATTCTGGCCACCTGTCCGCAGGCAGTCTCGGTTCCCGATGATGTTGCTCCCGACAAGATGTGGACGTCGGAGGTTCGGCGTGTGGTCTTGATGAACTACAAGACGCGACTCACGGCCGCCACCAGTCTGTCACGTGAGACGTTGTATGCGAATCTCCGGCGAAGTGGTGTCCGCACCGAGTATGAACCCGCAGTCTATCCGGCCGTCAAGATTTACTTCCCTGACGTCAAGTGGATCGCCAAGGTGTTTCGCACAGGCAATATCATTCTCACAGGCATGACAACCTCGGAGGAATGTTCTCGGCTGGTTGCTGCGTTACACCCACTTATAGATTCTGTGCAGAATGTGAACAATGGCCGCACGTGAGCTCACACCCCAGGAAGTTGCAGATGGAGAGAGGCATATCATCTCGGAGGAGCTGACCGCGACGGAGATTCAGGCTCTTGTTCGCAATATGGACCACTCGAAGAAGAAGTGGAGGCACCTTCGTCGCGAGGAGTTCATGGAGAAGCTCAAGAATGAGAATGACAAGCTCTACTTCAATTTTCCGTCCTTGTGGCAGATGCACGCCGAGGACCGGCTGGATGCCACCTTTTTTGAGATGTTGACCTTGAAGCGAAAGATTGAGAAGGGCGAGATGACCGACGAGCAGGCGTCAGTCGTCATGGGCCAGCGTCTGTTTCAGAAGTTTGCTCCGGCCACTGTGAATTCGAATGCCTCCGCTCCCAGCATGTCCTATGCGGACTATTACAAGAAGTTTGGCGGAGCAGAGTAATAAATGAGCGACACTGGACCTACCGGACCGACTGAGCCTCAGGAGACTGTCGAGGCCACTGGACCGACCGGAGCTGCGGAGACTGTTGATGCCACCGGACCCACCGGACCGGAGGAGCCTGTCCCTGTTGTGGAACCGACTCCCCCACCCGTCATTGCCACAATGGACGAGCTGATGGCTAGCCACGCAGTTCTCGTGGCCAAGGAAGCCTCTGACCGTGCGACACTGAATCCCCTTCTGAACCCCACACGCGAATCGTATCGTCCCCAGCTCTTTGCATGGGCGTCGGCTGGATTTCCGGGTATTTACGTCGTTCAGTCTTTTGCCTTCACACCCCCGAACGTCTGCTCGGACGGTGTGGTTCGCGATGTTATCGGATATACGTGGTATCTGCTCGGAGTCGAGATTGGCGGTGTTCTGGCCACCATCCAATCCATGTTAACCGGCATTGTCGTGTCGTATTCGTTTCAGGGGAATACGCTGAGGATACATGTCAGTCGAGCGTAGCGAGGGTGGCGAGAGCGACTGCAAGGAGCGTGTTTCGAAAGCGTAAAGTAGTGGAGCGTGTGAGCGTAACTCACGCTAACGCAGGAGGATATTTATAGAATGGATGCGTTGTGGGCAAAGTCCTAGCAATCCCCCATTTCCACCCGATATATCCTTCAATCTGTTGTCTCTGCGGAGTAGTCAATTCCGTGTTGAACAGCATGAGCTCTGCGATATCCGCACCGCTTCCTCCGTATGTATCGCCGAGCACGTACAATACGCTGGTCGTTGTATACCCGCTCGCTACCAAGCTGGCGTTTAATGTCATTGCAGTACCGTTTACCATTACGAAGTTTGATGCAGTCGATGCGGCACTGTTTATGTATCCGTATTGACTCATAACATTGAATCCATTAGGAGCAGTCACTGTATTGATGTTTACGGCGATTCCGGACGGTCCCTCCCCAATTGAATACGTGTTTGTGGCTATGTTCGTGGGTGCCATGGGACCGGCGATTGCATCCTGACCGCTGCCCGTGGTCTGATTGACTATAGCAAAGTATTGCGTTAGTCCTGTCGTCGTTAGCTGTGATGTCAACCTAAAGACTGCAAACCAAGCACGAGGTTGGTTAGGTATGGCCATCGTGAACCCCAAGTTGGCACTTGCTGGACAGTTAACAATATTGAGACCGTTGAAGGTGGTTACTCCGCTTGTAAGACTGCCCGTTCGAGTCGTCGCATTTGCCCTAGAACTCCCCTTGTTTGACCACGTAGAGATGACAGATCCCGAACTAAAAACAATAGTACTGGTGTCGGCCGCATCAAACCATATGAGCGGAGTGGAAATATAGATTGGTTGAAATGGAACGACACTCGTGGGCGGAATGAGCTTATATTGATGTCCAGCTACCGTCTGAGCACTTAATCCCCATTTATTGATCAGATATCCTTCGACTTGTTGCCGTTGGTTTGACGTCAAGTTTGCGGAATAAATCAAGAGTTCCGAGATGGTTCCGTTGAAGTAGTTGGACGGGCCACCGACGAAGATGCCGGTGGTGGCTAAGGTAGTTCCGGCTAAGGTGTACGTATTGAATCCATTGACGAAGGGTGAAAAAGTGGTTGGTGCATACGTAGCGGACACCAAGACGTTAGAGGAAGCTGGAAACGAGGCACCGACGAATCCGTCGGGGGTGTATTTGGCGATGAAAGAGTCGTTGTTCCCTCCAACGTACGTGAGGGACGCACCGGGTGTTCCATCACTGTTGAATAGCGTCAACGCGGCACCGTAGGTTCCAGTGACGAACACGTTGCCACTTGAATCGATATCGAATCCGTATCCGTTGTCAGCGCCAGTGCTCCCAATGCGCGTTACCCATGACACTCCACCCGCTGACGTGTATTTGGCGATGAAAGCGTCATCGCCTCCTGAGGTAGTAAGTGACGCATTGCTAATTCCGCTTGAATTGTAAAATATCGGTGTGCTGGAACTGCCAGTCACAAAGAGATTGTCGCTTAAATCAGTAGAGATTCCGTTTCCGACCAACGCGTTTGTAATCCGCGTTGCCCACAAAACCGCACCGACTGACGAGTACTTGGCGACGAAACTTGCGGAGCCTGCTTCGTAAGTAAGTGACGCACCGATTCCTCCACCGGTATTAAATAGCGTCAACGCGGCACCGTAGGTTCCAGTGACGAACACGTTGCCACTTGAATCGGCGGCGATTCCGTATCCGATGTCGCCGGACGTACTCGAAATCCGTGTTGCCCACAAAACCGCACCCGCTGACGAGTATTTGACGATGAAACAGTCAGTGTTTCCTGAGTTAGTAAGTGTCGCACCGATTCCTCCACCGGTATTGTATAGCGTGATTGTAGCAGAACCGTATTGCCCAGCGACAAACACATTCCCGGAAGTGTCGACGGCGACTGATCTTCCGTATTCAGCTTGCGTACTCGAAAGCCGTGTCGCCCACAAGATCACACCAGCCGATGAGTATTTAGCGATGAAGACGTCGGTGTTGTTGGATGTGAGCGATGCACCGGCTGTTCCACTTGCATTGAACAGTGTCACTGCGGCGCCATAGTAACCGCTCACAATTACATTGTCACTTGAATCGGTAGCTACTGTAAACGCTGCGTCCAAGTCCGTGCTCGAAATCCGTGCTGCCCACAAAACCGCACCAGCTGACGAATATTTAGCGAGGAACCCATCTGAGAAGCCTCCGGCTGACGTGAGCGTTGCACCGGTCCCCCCACCTGTATTGAATAGTGTCAGTGTGGTACCGTAGCCTCCGCACACAAACACGTTGCCCGACGTATCGGTGGCGACACCGGTTCCGACGTCCTCGGACGTGGTTGCACCTGTCATCCGCGTCGCCCACATTACCGCACCGGCCGACGAGTATTTAGCGAGGAACCCATCAGTGCCCCCAGTGAAGGTGAGTGTCGCACCGGTTGTTCCGTTTGCATTAGCCAAGTTCAGGGACGACATATAGTAACCGGTCACAAACACGTTACCTAACGTGTCGGTGGCGACTGATGTTCCGGCGTCCAGTCCGGTTGCACCCGCAATCCGTGCCGCCCACCCAACCGGCACATTCAATGCCCCCGTATTCGCAACCACCGATCGGGCCGACACAAACCTGGATGGACCGAATGTCCCCAACATCGGAAACCCGTTGAACCCGTAGAGCGCATTCATGTATGCACCCGCAGCCGGGGCGGTCGTGTTAGAATACACCCCGAACATGGAATACGCTGAATTCGGGAACACATACCCTGTATTGGAAAACGCCTGGGTGCTGCCGTTGAAGCTCATATTGCTGCCCGTCCATGTTGCAGTTCCCGTCATGGTGTTGTTGGATCCGGACTTGTCTAGCCACGACGTCACTGTTGTTGTGGAGTTCATAGTTGAGTTGTCAGCCGCATCCAGCCACAGCGAACATCCGGGAATGTCGTTGGGATTGAAGTATCGATTGAAAGGTTCTATCGTGTAGAAAGGATGGGTGATTATCAATCGGGTGCCAATTCCCCATTTTCTGGATAAGTACCCTTCTACAGATTGACGTTGAGGGGCTGTCAAGGTTGTTCCAAAGATAAGGACTTCCGAGATAGATCCGTTGAAGTAGTTGGATGGGCCACCAAGAAAAAGACCGGTGGTGGTCAGCGTGGATCCGGGTCGGGTGAGTTGTGTAAAACCATTGACGAAGGGTGAAAAGGTGGTTGGTGCATACGTAGCGGACACCAATACGTTGGAAGAGGCGGGAGTAGGTGCGTTTGATGCAACGTATCCGTCTGGTGTATATTTGGCGAGAAAAACGCCACTAGTTCCAGAAGCCGGTAGTGTTGCAGTTACTGCCCCAGATACACCTCGCAAGTCCAGTAGAGCACCATATTGTCCAGTCACAAATATGTTTCCGCTTGAATCTGCAGCGACTGCGAGCCCTTGGTCGAAGCTCGGACTGCTTCCCACTATTTGCACCCCCCACAAGACCGCACCATCCGCCGAGTATTTGGCGGCGAAAGCATCTACGGATCCGTTCCACCCGATACTTGCACCGACTGTTCCGTTTGAATTGTATAGATCCAACGCGGCACCGTGGAAGCCAGTGACAAGCACGTTGCCACTTGAATCAGTGGCGATTGCGGCCCCGGTGTCGGCACCCGATCCCGCAATTCGAGCCGCCCACAAGACCGAACCGGTCGACGAGTATTTGGCGACGAAAACATCATTAGTAGCTGTAGACGCAAGTGTCGCACCATTTGATCCGTCGGCGTTCCAAAGGGTTACTCCGATACCATATTGTCCGGTCACGAATACGTTCCCGCTTGAATCCGTGGCGATTCCGTATCCGTAGTCACTACTTGTAGTTCCTCCCGTAATCTGTGCCGCCCACGACACTGCACCATCCGAAGTGTATTTGGCAACGAAACAGTCTACACCGCCGGCGAATGGGAGTGATGCATTGCTTACTCCACTTGAATTGAACAGTGTCAGTGTGGCAGTGTAGATTCCCGTCACAAACGCACTACCACTTGAATCCGTGGCAATACCGTTTACTCGATCATTAGCCGTACCTGTGCCCGCAATTCGAGCCGCCCACAAGACCGCACCGGCCGACGAGTATTTGGCGATGAAACCGTCAGTGCCTCCGGTGATTGGGAGTGATGCATTGCTTACTCCGCTTGAATTGAACAGTGTAAGTGCGGCATCGTAGTATCCGGTCACAAACACGTTGCCCGACGGGTCAGTAGCGACTGCGGTTCCAACATCGGCACCCGTGCTCGCAATCCGTGCTCCCCACGACACTGCACCAGCCGAAGTGTATCTGGCGATGAAAACATCACTGGTCCCGCTGGAAACCGCAAGTGTCCCGCCGATTGTTCCATTAGTATTATAGAGCGTCAGTGTGCTCCCGCCGCCGCCGTATAGACCAGTCACAAACATGTTACCCGATGAATCGGTAGCGATTCCGTTTCCGGTGTCACTACCCGCGCCACCAATTCGAGCCGCCCATGACACTGCACCAGTCGATGTGTATTTGGCGATGAAAACATCGTTCTGCGATATTGAGCTGAAACCTGCATTGCTTACTCCACTTGAGTCGAAGACTGTCAGTACGCCGCCGCCGGGGCCGAAGGCACCGGTCACTATCACGTTGCCACTTGAATCGGTAGCGACTCCGTACCCGATGGCAGTGCCTGTGCTCGCCACCCGCGCAGCCCATCCTTGCCTAGTTCCAGTCAACGCCCCCGTATTCGCAACCACCGATCGGGCCGACACAAACCTGGATGGACCGAATGTCCCCAACATCGGAAACCCGTTGGATCCGTAGACTGCATTCATGTAGGCGTTCGCAGCTGGAGCAGTCGTATTCGAGTACACAGCAAACATGGAGTATGCACCAAAGGGGAAGGCGTACAATGTGTTGGAAAAAGCATTGGTGGTGCCGTTGAACACCATGGTGCCGCCTGACCACGTGCCGGTGCCCGCCATGGTGTTGGATTGGCCGGATTTGTCGTTCCAGATCGTCACTGCACTTGTGGAGTTCATGCTGGCATTGTCAGCCCCATCCAGCCACAGTGTGCATCCGGGAATACTCCGAGGATCAAATCCCCAGATGCTTTTCGACGTCCCGATCATTGTATTCTTAGAACAAAACATACCCGAGAACTGAACTGGGGAAAGTGACCATCAATACAACAGAGTTCGCAGGAGGAATCGCCACGGGGTTGGTAGGAAAGCTGGTGCCCGCAGTCGTATACGTGAACGTCGTGCTCAAATACGTGCCGGTATTGTTACGGAAGACCCAGTAGGCATTGGAGTCTGTGGCACCCGTCACTGTGGGTATGGTGATTCCTGTAATTGCACTGGTCGTGATATTGAAATGAGTGCCGTATGCGTTGGCGGGAACGGTGTATACACCAGACGACAGAGACCCAGTGATGACGTTAGAATACAATGGACGAAGGCCGTTGCGAATGGTGACACCGCCGTTCACATCGAGAGCTGTCACAGGTGTCGTGGTTTGGATTCCCAAGCTGGTGTTGTTACTGAAAAACAAGTTGGAGTTTCCTCGAAGACCGGTGGATGTGCCATCGGCAAGCAGTACAGCACCCGAGTTGGAATAGGTGGCAATCGCCGAACCGCCAGCGAGCTGGACGCCGTTGACGTAATAGCCGCCGGCTACGTTCAGTGAGTTGGCTACGAGAGGGCTTACGGATCCGTCCGATGTGTATTTGGCGACGAAACAGTCTTGGGTTAAATCAGAGTTTGGCAGCGTCGCACCATTTGATCCATTAGTATTGTAAAGTGTTAATGGGGCCTCATAAAATCCAGTCACAAACACGTTGCCTGCCGTGTCAGTTGCGATTCCGAATCCTTGGTCAGAATATATGCTTCCAATCCGTGTTGCCCATGAAACAGTTCCAGTTGACGAGTACTTAGCTAGAAAACACTCAAAGTCTCCGGTGATTGCAAGAGTCGCACCATTTGATCCATTAGTATTGTAAAGTGTCAGTGCAGCAGAGTAGATGCCAGTCACAAACGCGTTTCCCGACGTGTCGGTTGCAATTCCATATGCGATGTCCTGGCTCGTGGTTGTGCCCGCAATTCGAGCCGCCCACAGGACCGCACCAGCTGAGGAGTATTTGGCGATGAAAGAGTCAGCACCACCTGTCAACGGGAGTGATGCGTTGCTTACTCCGCTTGAGTTGTAAAGAGTCAGCGCAGCAGTGTAGTACCCGGTCACGAACACGTTGCCCGATGGGTCGGTAGCGAGTCCTCTTCCGATTTCGCCGCCAGTACCCGCAATCTGTGCCGCCCACAAGACCGCGCCGGCTGAGGAGTATTTGGCAATGAAACAGTCGTCGTTACCTGCGAAGGGGAGCGTAGTACCGGCCGTCCCGGATGGACCTTGGTTGTAGACCGTTAGTGCGGCACCATATAATCCAGTCACGAACACGTTGTCCGACGTGTCAGTGGCAATTGCGTATCCGCCGTCACCGCTAGTACCTGTGCCTGTAATCCGTGCCGCCCATGAAACTACACCGGCCGAGGAGTATTTGGCGACGAAACAGTCACTGCCTCCGGTATACAGAAGCGTCACGCCGGGTGTTCCGCCGGTATTGAACACTGTCACTGCAGCATCGCAGTATCCAGATACAACTGCATTCCCGCTTGAATCGGTGGCAATTGCGTATCCGACGTCGGAAGCCGACCCTGCAATCCGCGCTGCCCACAAGACCTCACCGGATGAGGAGTATTTAGAGACAAAACAGTCGAAGGTTGCACCGGAGGTTGGAAGTGTAGCGTTGCTTACTCCACTTGAATTGTAAAGAGTCAATACATCACTGTAATGTCCGGTCACAAACACGTTGCCCGATGCGTCGGTGGCGATTCCTCTTCCTTGGCTGCCGCCACCACCACCTGCAATCCGTGCCGCCCACAAGACGGCGCCGGCTGAGGAGTATTTGGCGATAAAAACTTCTTGATTTCCACCCGTGTTTGATAGCGTCCCACCGGTTGTTCCATTGGTATTGTACAGTGTCAATGGGAACGACTGATAAAATCCAGTCACAAACACGTTGCCGCTTGAATCGGTAGCGACTGCGTTTCCACGCTCGCTCATTGCCGAGCCTGCAATCCGTGCCGCCCATCCGCCACTCGGAGGAAAACTAGATGCGCCAAGTATAAGATTGTTAGATCCACTGACCGTCAGACCTGCGTTTCCAAACAATCCCGTGCCGCCTGTGGCGACCGTCAAGACACTTCCAAATCCTGTCGAGCCAACGATGCTGACTGAACTGCCACCGCCGCCCGCTCCTGCTGGACCTGCCGGACCCGTAGGCCCAGTGACCATAGAGTCGGCACCTGTTGGGCCTGTGAACCCGGTTGTGCCTGGCGAACCTGCACCCGTTGGTCCTGTGAACCCAGTGCTTCCTGCGGCTCCCGCAACACCCGTTGGTCCTGTGAACCCAGTGCTTCCTGCGGCTCCCGCAACACCCGTTGGACCTGTGAACCCAGTGCTTCCTGCGGCTCCCGCAACACCCGTTGGACCTGTGAACCCAGTGCTTCCTGCGGCTCCCGCAACACCCGTTGGACCCGTTGGTCCCGTGGCACCTGTGCGTCCCGTAGGTCCCGTGGCACCCGTGAACCCAGTGAACCCCGTGGGTCCTTGTCCGCGAATGGAGGTAAATGCAGTTCCATTCCAGTACACGTTAATCGAGGTGCCGGCGTTGAGTGTGATGGTCGACCCCAACCCTGACCCCGACGTATAGGTCACACCAATCGTCAAGTTGGAGGCGGTTGCATTGGCCAAGGTCCAAAAAATACCCGGAGACGCTGACGTATACGTCGGCAGCGTTAACGCATTGAACCCAGTGTTGGTAATCGTATACAGCCCTGCCGAGTTCGTGGCCGGTAACAATCCCGTCGGTGTAGGAATGGTCAGCGACGTCCCCGCCACTGTCGTCATGTTCGTTCGCCATTCCGTGGGACCCAGAATGCGAAAGTTGGCATTCGGGGCTGCTTGCATGTTGCCGATTGCATCCACTGTCAAGTTACCAACTGACGTCACACCCGCCGATGGACCCGCAGCGTAGTACGGGTGAATAACAGGCAAAAGAGCCTGCATGCCCCATTTCCACGCCAGATACCCCTCCACAATCTCTCGATTGGACTGACTCAGTCCAGTATTGAAGATAATGACCTCCGCAAGATACGATTGAAAGGAGTTTGTGGCCGTGCCCGCTTGTCCGTTGATAAATAAAGGTGCTGTAACCGGAGTCGTGCCCGCCTGGGTCACGCCGGATGCCTGCAAACTGCCGTTCAGATACACCGCCATCGTAGACGATTGCGATGGATCTGGATTGATGGCTTCAAGCAGCTGCCATGTTGTGGCAGCCGTCAAATTTGTTGCCCCTACGCTGGTTGCCATTGTTGATTAGTAAGATACAATACTGCTTGCTGCGGCCGTCGAAATCCCGCCCGCGTTGGACGTATAGACCGTGAAATACCAGTAATATCCAGCCGACAATCCAGTCGGTGCCGTTGCAGACCCCGTTGTGCTTCCAGACGCATTGGACGTTCCATTGTAGTTCGACGTCGCCGAACGGTAGAGAACCCAGTAATTGCTCGTCGCACCCGCCGCAGCTGTCCAGCCCAGCGTAGCTGTGCCCGATGTGATGGAGATGGTTGGGAGTGTGGGAGCGACAGTCACTGGGGAATACGACAAGATTATGACGCCAGAACCACCGGCACTTCCGCCTTCAATCCATCCACCTCCGCCTCCACCGCCAGTATTCACAGCTCCAGCAACAGAGTTTGAAACACCATGTAAGTTTCCAGATCCGCCTCCATACGTTCCTAGTGCAACAGGTGCAATAGATGATCCGCCGCCGCCGCCGCCGCCGTATTGGTTACCGTCTGAATATGTGATACCAATACCGCCAGCACCGCCAGATGCACCTGCATTGCACCCCGCGCCTCCAACGCCGCCGCCGCCGCCAGCGATATTTGCACCTGTGCTTGATCCGCCTATGTTTCCCTGACCAACAGTGTTCGAGCCTCCGGCTGCGACGGATACTTGGCCACCACCACCGCCACCTGATCCGCCTGCTAATCCGGGAGCAGGAGCCCCGTTCGCGCCGCCACCACCGCCGCCGCCGATCGCGGTCGCAAGAGCACTTGTTGAATTGGAGAACACAGAGTTTGAGCCGTTTGAACCGTTTCCACGGCCAGAAAACGCATTACCACCTGCCCCCACGATAGCAGTATACGAACCACTTGGCAAGTTTGAAGCCAGTTGAACAAGACCACCTGCGCCGCCGCCGCCGCCCACATAGTCTGCACCACCTCCTCCTCCTGCGAGGACAAACGCATTGATTGTCGCACCTGGATTTGTAATCGTAGTCGATGTAGAGCCAGTTGTCTTGAAGTAGTAGTATGGTGTTCCAGATACGGTTGCCGTGGACGAATAGTTCGTGATACCGACCGAGATGAGAGCAACATACTGCGCAATAGGACTCAAAAACAACGGAGATGTGCCTACCGACGTCACTTCGTAGATGGAGTAGTAATAGAAGTTGCCGGAAACTGGTGTGAAGGTTGCCGTCACACTTGAAGCAGTCGTGTTGCTGTTGGCGATTGTCGTGGTGGTTCCGGATGTGTACGAATAAGCTGTGGTCTGTGTCAGCGTGTAATAGAAGGTCGGCGAGGTTCCGGTGGAACTCCAGCTCAGTGTGGCGTTGGAGCTGGTGACCGCCAACGTCAAGTTGTAGGGGTTCGGGATATACTGGACGATGGGCGAGGACGCAACCGGAGATGTGCCGGACGCATTGGAGGCGTAGACCGTGTAGTAATAGTTGCTGCCAATGACCAGCCCACCAAACGACGCAGACACCGTCGGAGCACTCACCGACCCTGAACCAGCCGACACGAGACTTCCACTGTATGTCGACACATTGCTTGCCTGCTGATAGAGTGTCCATGTGTAGCTGGTGGCTCCCGACGCAGCTGTCCACGCCATACTTGCTGTGCCTGCACTGATGGCGAGGGTTGGGGAGGTGGGTGGGGCGACACTAACGGGAGAAAACGCGATTATAACAGTGCCCGAAGCACCTGCGGACGCATTGCCGGTGCCGCCGCCGCCGCCACTTCCGGTATTTGGTGTTGGATTCGTGGCAGCTATGTTAGGCGATGCACTAATAACAGCACCATTTCCTCCAATACCCGAGCCACCACTCGCTGGCGAGGTTCCTGTACTATTTCCTTGGCCACCTCCTCCACCACATACAAGGTAAGAAGTACCTCCAACTGTGTAGCTCGCACCTAATCCACCTGCTCCACCGTTAATACTCCCAACAGGGTTTGACCCAATAGATCCCATACCACCGCCGCCAGCTCCCTGAAAACCTCCAGCTGCAGGTTTTACATATGAACCTCCGTTGAATCCCACAGTTCCAGTGCCTCCAGTACCACCATCCGCAGCTCCGCCGCCACCACAACCACCCGAAGATCCATTACCGGCTCTCCAAAATCCTCCACCGCCGCCACCTACTGCGGTGAACGAACTGAATATGGATGAAGCTCCATTAGAGCCTGGTGTACCGGATCCAACGCCGCCACCTGTCCCAACTGTCACAGAATAGGAGCCTGATGCGATTGCGAAATTTGAGTTATAAAGAGCAGCACCTGCACCGCCACCTCCCGCTTGATCACTTCCGCCTCCGCCTCCGCCACCCACAACAAGAGTTTGTGCTGTTATGGATGATGGACTTGTGAGCACGAATGTGTTTGACCCAGTTGCAGTGAATCGGTAGGTGTAATATCCGTTGGCAATTGTAGGCGTAATCGTAGCACTGCTGGGGTTTGTTGCGGTGACTGTAGGAATAAGCTCTGTAATATACTGCCCAATCGGACTCGTTGCCAGGGTCGATGTGCCAAACGCCGTGGTCACGTTCAGAGTGTAATAGTAGTACGTTCCCGACACCGGGGATGCGTACGTGAAGGTGTTGGATGAAGGCGATGCAGTTGTGACCAGTGTTCCGCCGACATACGAGTAGATGGAGTTGGAATACAGCGTATAGGTGTACGACGACGCACCGGTATACGCAGTCCAGGCCCCGACCATGCCGGTTCCAGACTGAGTCAGCGTTGACCCCGACGGAGGAGGGATGGAGGTGCGAATCAGAAAGTTGGAGATTCCTGACTTCACAGAGAAACCGGGATACAGGTCCGAGTTGCTTGACTGCTCAATGGTCGGGCCGGATACGGAGCCGAGGGGATACTGCACCATAAACACGCTCATCTGCGGGGAAATCACGAAGGACGGAATGGACACACCGAAGCCGGAGGTTCCGAACTGAATCACGCCCAAACTGTTCTTGATGTTCGCAGCGTACACGGGCGTTCCAAAGTTGGAGGCGGTGTAGTTGTTGCTTGACTTGTCCCTCCACGTCGTCAAGTTAGAGCCTGTTAAGGACATGGTGGAGGTGTCCGATCCGTCCAGCCACAACACGCAGTTGCCAACGGATGTCGGTGCAAAGGGAGCCAAATACGACATGTTCACAGTGTTCACGTTGGAGATGGTCTTGTTGCACATGTTTTGGTTGGCATTGACGGTGAGTGTGGTTTCATTGAAGGTCAAGTTGGAATTGCCGTAGATGCCCGTTCCGCCTGTGGCGACTGTCAAGACACTTCCAAACCCAGTGGACCCCGTGATGGAGACTGAACCGCCGCCGCCACCGCCAGGCCCAGTAGGTCCCATGGTTCCCGTGGGTCCCGTCGAGGAAGACCCCGTCGGACCTGTGAATCCGGTGAAGCCAGTGGCACCCGTCGGTCCTGTGAACCCGGTGAACCCGGTGAATCCCGTTGGTCCCGTGAACCCGGTGAATCCCGTCGGCCCTGTGAACCCGGTGAACCCAGTGCTGCCTGTCTGACCTGTGAACCCGGTGAACCCAGTAAACCCAGTGCTACCCGACGGCCCAGTAAACCCAGTGCTACCCGTGAACCCAGTTGACCCCGTCGGTCCTGTGAACCCGGTGAACCCAGTGGCACCCGTCGGGCCTGTGAACCCTGTTCCGGGCGGTCCCGTTGGTCCCGTGAATCCCGTGAACCCCGTGAATCCGGTGACGCCAGTGGGACCCACAGATCCAACGGACACAAGTGTAGTGTGGAGGTGACTAGGTGATATGTCACGCATTCCAATCGTGAGCGAACTTCCGGATGGAGTGGTGGCATACAGGCGAATCTGCAGGTTTGTCGTGTACGTATGGGAAGGGACATAGAGTGAGTTCGTATACTGTTGCATGGGTGTCGTCAGATCGACAGCCGTCACCTCACCGGTTGAACCCGCCTGGACAAGCGTTGCTCCATCGTAGACGCTGAAGTAAAAGGTAGGCGGAGAGGAGGGAACGCCGGCCGTCGCATGCAAATTGATATCCCACAATCCGCCCACGGCTACGGCTCCTGGTAGAGACCCCGCAAGAATGGCGAAGGAGGCCACATAGGCGTTTGTGGTATTTGCCGGCACCACAATATCTACCTGTGTTCCCACGTTGAAGGAGGTCAGCAATGACCCGGACAGCGTGGTTGTCCACGGATTGACAGTGGTGGGATAATCCAATTGAAGAATCAGGCCACCGGATACACCGGCCTGGCCAACTGCACCTGTCGGACCCACACTGCCGGTTGGACCTGGAAACCCGGCAACATACGGCAAGTTCGACCAAGCCGTCGTGCCGTCGCCGATCTTCACGTACTCGAACGATGCCATTACGTATTCCTTAGAACATATCTAACTGAATTGCGACGTCCTGCGTCGCATTCGCATTTGCATCGTAGGAGATCCGAAGATGGAGCAAGTCGCCGGCAGCAAAGTCCACAGACGCATCATACTTTGAAAGGTTCGTGACCGCATTGCTCAATGTGAGTGTGAACAGAGTATCTGTGATTGACCCTCCGAACGGAGTCTTTCGCACAGTAAGCGTCGTAGTGTGACCGGTTCCCGGAGCAACGATACATGTGAGATTCATACCCGACAAAATAGAGGGCTGCTGGATGCGATACGCTGCGGCAGGAGACGTGACATCCGGATACTGAATGAACTGTCCGCCGGATCCATGGATGGTCACCGTTCCGGGCCATAAATACGCCGGTGTGCCCGTTCCCGGATTTCCGGATGTGTTTAATGTTCCGATCGCACCATAATAGATCGTGGTCGGATAAATATACGTCGTGAAGCCCTTTCCACCTGCGGATTTGGTCACCAAGTCTACACCTGGACCCACCTGAATACCCGGCGACGCCAAATACGTGGGATTGATAATCGTCGTTGGATTGGTTTGCAAGATATCGGAGGACGTATACGTCTGTGCACCGGTTGCCTTGACACAACCGACGGTCGTGGACCGCAACTGAACCGATCCCAAGTTGTTGCTGTCTTTGGTTTCAACGCCCACGTAAGACCCCGCAAAGTTAGAGTTGGTAGGTGGCGGAGCAACATACACGTTCACATCACGCATAGTCGCAATGTTGGAGTTGGTCACAATGATTCCGCGTTTGTTACCAGACCCGTTGCCGTAGACATTGATGGTGGATCCCTTCAAGCAGTTGAAGGAGAACGTCGAGTAATCACCACCCGTTCCATCAAACTGAACGCCATACAGATTGTTCGAGGACGTGTAGGCCATGGCGGCATTGCAGAGCGAAAGCACAGATGTGCGTATTTTTGCCGTCACAGTGGATGTGGAATTGAAATATAGACCAACCAAGTTGTTGGACCCCGTATACCCCGAACCGCCCAGAATCATACTGACATCCTCCATGCGAGTATTTGGGGCGATGTAGACCAGTGCCGTATTTTGTGTGGGGGCAGCACACCGAATCGTGCAGGTTTGTGTGTTAAGACCTCGCAAGGCGGTTGTCGCAGGAAGTTGGAGAAGTGGATACATAGTTGCACCCGTGGAGTCGGTAATGATCGCATTGGTTCCCGTGGGGGGAATATCGTAGACACCGGGCATGAGCCAGATGGAACGGTTGGAGAACTGTGGTGTTGCGACGGATCCACTTCCAATCACCGCAGCAATCGCAGCAGGAATGGTCAAGAAGGGTAGACCCCCGATATACGCAGTGGAGTCATTGCCGTAGACCTGATCAACGCGAGCCACATTGCCCATCTGCATGGTGGGAATAGGAAAGAATGCTCCCGACAGCTGATATCCAATTTCACCCGGTCCAAGCACAAAAGAACCCGTCGGAACCAGTGTCGCATACCCCTGACCCACTGGTCCCGAAGGGCCCGTCACACCGGTTGAACCGGTCGCACCCGTCGGACCTGTGGATCCAGTGAAGCCAGTGAACCCCATTGGTCCCGTTGAACCCGTGAATCCTGTTGACCCCGTTGGTCCTGTGAATCCTGTGAATCCAGTCGGTCCAGTCGAGCCAGTGAATCCCGTGAATCCAGTTGGTCCAGTCGAGCCAGTGAATCCCGTGAATCCCGTTGACCCCGTCACACCTGTGAAGCCGGTTGACCCAGTGAATCCTGTTGGTCCGGTGCTACCTGTGAACCCCGTGAAGCCCGTCGGTCCAGTCGAGCCAGTGAATCCCGTGAAGCCAGTTGGTCCGGTGCTACCCGTGAATCCCGTGAACCCGGTGAATCCAGTTGGTCCAGTCGAGCCCGTGAAGCCCGTCACACCCGTGCTGCCTGTCACACCCGTGAATCCAGTGCTGCCTGTCGGACCTGTAAACCCAGTCGGTCCAGTCGAGCCAGTGAATCCAGTGAATCCCGTGAATCCGGTGCTACCCGTCACACCCGTTGACCCCGTTGGGCCTGTCGCACCTGTGAACCCCGTGAACCCAGTTGGTCCAGTCGAGCCAGTGAATCCAGTCCATCCGGTGAATCCCGTCGCACCCGTTGGCCCCGTGAAGCCGGTGCCTGCGGGTCCGGTTACACCCGTGAATCCAGTGAACCCCGTGAAACCCGTGAAGCCAGTCGGACCTGTGGGACCTGTGGGTCCAGTCGGCCCAGTGAAACCTGTCGGTCCAGTGGGTCCTGTGAACCCAGTGCCGGGGGGTCCTGTCGGTCCTGTCGGACCCGTTGATCCTGTCGGCCCTGTATTTCCCGCACCCGTCATGCCGGTAGGTCCGGTCACACCCGTGTATCCCGTGGGTCCGGTCTTTCCAATGTCGACTGCGATCTTCTTAATATTGACGGTAACAGAAGGACCGTCGGGCGTCGAATCGTGGGCACCCGCTGCAAACGCAATTGCAAATACATTCGCAGACGGCGAGTATGCAGCCACCTCAATGTAATCGCCCGCATTCAACGTAAGCATATATGGCACTGCAACCAATGATGCAGCGGATGCGTTTGGCGGAACAAGCAACCCACCATTCGTAGTTGGTATGTCGACGCCATTCAGACGAAGCCAGGTGAATGCATTGGTTGGCTCTGTATTTGTATTCGCGATCTGGATGGAGGTGATGATTTCGTAAATACCCCCCGTCTCAAACACAATCCGGCTGTTGTTCGCAATGTACGTCCCCTGTTCAACGTAGGTCTGATTAAAAGGAAAGACAATCGTCGATGATGTAATGCTGATCGTTTGTGAGTATCCGTAACTGGACGCAACGTTGGTCCCGATCGAGACCGGACCTGTCGCACCCACCGGACCCGTGGAGCCTGTAGAGCCGGTGGGGCCTGTCCAGCCGGTCTGACCACGCAGTCCACCGTATGGAAGTGAGTTCCATTGTGTCGTGCCGTCACCAATCTTGAACAGCTCAGTGTCAGTCTCAATGCCCATCTCACCCTGGGCCAGCAGAGTATTGGCGGCCGTCCATTGGGACGCCAATCCCCTGCGAAATTGGAGCTGAATAAAGGGCATCTACGCTTGTGTCTTTATCAGAAAATGCTACCACAATCTAACACGGGACCTTGAGAATAGACCTGAGTCGGGCCGCCACCGTCAAAGATAATGGACGTAGACGATCCCACTCCCACGTAAGGCAGATTGACCCAGATATTCACACCATCTCCAATTTTCATCTGGCCAGTGTCCGTAACTACACTTGGTTCGCCTAACGACAAAATCACGGTGGATGCGGTCCAAACAGCGAGCGAGTCCTTTCGCAGCAAAAACTTGACGGGGTTTGCGGGTGCAGACATTATTAGCAGACAACAGTTATTTCGGTATCCCGCACAATAGTGCCCGAATTGCCTGCATCCAGCACAGTCCCGGGATTCTCTGTAGCTCCAGTGCCTGCATCCAGGTCAGCAAACTCATCGGCCGATGTACCACCATCGTAGACGTTCGAGATAACCGACCTGAAGATACGATTGCAGATACCCGTGATTGAGTAAATTTCGAGCACCCCGTTCGTGAACCCGGACGTATGGTTGCTCTCCCGCAACACCAGGTTAGGACTGCCGTAGAATCCATTCACCACGGCCTGTCTCCGCACTTGCTGCGTGAACATGGATGCGTCACGTCCAGATGAAAAAGAGCGTTGTTTTCCTACGGACAGCGGCGGTGGGAATACATGGACCTCAGGAGCCTGAGGTGCATGTAGATGTGATTGATAAACCAAGTTCATCATCACCAGTGCCATGAGGGCAGTGGCTATGAAGTTAATCATTACTCAGTGATGAGGTTAAACCAGCGGAGAACATCCTTCTCGTCGTGTCCACCCTCGATATGGTCGGCAACTAGCTTGAGGAAGCGGAAGTTAATCGCCTCCGGGGCACGGTGCAGCTCGGCACCAATCTCCGTGAAGCTCTTGTTCTCGTAGCGGCGGAGACGGACCATCTCACGCTCCTCGGACACCGTCCAGCGGTGATTGTCCTTGGAGTACACGACGCGGGCGGCGGGGACGGCACGCTTGGAGGAACGAGTGTGCATTTTGTTGTAAGACGGTGTTTACCGGCCTGCAACAGAATTCGTTTTGAGTGCATGAAATTGGAATGGAGTGTGCCGCAAGAAGGGATTGAACCTTCGACCTACCGCTAATTGAGGACGCATGGACGTACAAAGCGGGTGCTCTACCACTGAGCTATGACGGCAGGGAAAAAAGCGTAATGAAGTGGAGTGTGAGCTTCTACTCGGGATCGAACCGAGGTTGCGAGCTTCAAAGGCTCACGTCCTAACCACTGGACGATAGAAGCAAATACGAGCAGTGGGATTCGAACCCACGAGGCGTGAACCAACAGATCTTAAGCCTGTCTCCTTAACCACTCGGACATACTCGTTAGATGGGTGTGCCATCGTGATTTAGTTTTGTCATTTTCCCGTCCTCTCCAATCTTACAGATCCACCATCCGTAATCGGCCTGCATGCCCTTGAACTGGTAGTATCTCGTCATAACGTCGAGGGCCTGGTCGAAGAGCTCGTAGTCTGCGTGGACCTTCCACTTCGTCTGGTCCTGCTCGTACATGTTGAGATAGACGATGAGAAAGGGCTTCATTTTGTTCGACATCTTGCATTGTGCGAGTGAATCCGTTTTTTGAAATACCGCATGCGGGGATTGAACCCGCGACTATCGGCTGACGAACCTCTCACGCCTAAAAGGCCGATGCTCTACCATCTGAGCTAATGCGATGGGCTTGCCGACATAAGACCGATGCTCTACCACTGAGCCAATGCGGCAAAAATACGCTGAGCGGGAATCGGACCCGCGTCAAGGGTGTGGAAGACCCTCATTCTACCACTGAACTATCAGCGTGGTTTCCCGTGCCGGGAATTGAACCCGGGTCAAGGCTGTGAAAGAGCCCTATCCTAACCACTAGACTACACGGGAGAGGCCGCCGCCCTATCTTCTCCCTTCTTCGCCTGTGTAAACTCCTCGCGGAGCTTCATCAGCAGCTTACCGAGCTGATTCTGGCCCTTCCACTTTGCCGGGTTCTTCGCATCGGCAGTGTCGGCTGACGTGCCGATACCCCAGTACTTGTCGCGGGGATTCGCCTCACCGATGGGCCGGTCTCCGGTGGCCAGCAGCTTCTCCAGCAGACCATGCTTGGGATTGACGAATTTGGCTCGCAGTGCCTTCTCCATGATTGGAATCTTGACATCGTCCCACCGTGCAGGGCTGAAGTCCTTGACCTTGCGACCCAATGCCTTGACTGACTTGGCCTCTGTGAACTCCTTGTTGC
>Ga0209296_1000866_pt1 | contig 25084 bp, 25 predicted proteins | sample S_130206_EF_Meta_FD_187319 | JGI IMG/M metagenome (GOLD analysis project Ga0209296, IMG submission 187319) | Freshwater microbial communities from Lake Simoncouche, Canada to study carbon cycling - S_130206_EF_MetaG (SPAdes) (version 2) | ecosystem: Environmental > Aquatic > Freshwater > Lake ...
GCGGTCACCGCGAGTAAGTCCGGCATTGGTTTCACCATCGGTGATGTAGTCACCAAACTTGCCTTCTTTACCAACAACTGGTTTTTCACTCGCTGGGTCAATGCCGAATTCGCGAAGTGGTGGCTTAGCGGCTGCACGACCTTTACCAAATACGCGTGGTGTTGCGAGAAGCGCAAGTGCTTCTTCCAAAGTGACAGTGAGAAGTTGTTCTTCAGTTTGAAGCGTGCGGCTTTCTTTACCCTTGTTCACATATGGGCCGTATCGACCATTTTGTGCAGTGATTAGCTCTCCATCAGTTGGGTCTGCGCCAACTGTGCGTGGCAATGACAACAGGTCAAGTGCGTCTTGCATTGACAACCGATCAATGTTCATTGTTTTGAACAAGGAAGTCATCTTTGGCTTTTCCATACCTTCTGGTGGAACATCCATGGTTCCCCACTGAACGTATGGGCCGTAACGACCTGACTTTGCGAACACTGGGTAACCCTCATGTTCACCCATTGGGGTGTCTCCCTTTGGTGCTTTCAATAATGTGACGGCAGCATCAAGTGTGAGTTCGTCTGGTGTCATTGTGTCAGGCACACTGGCCGTGTTTTCACCGGAGCGAACGTATGGGCCGTATAAGCCAGGCTTGACGATAACTACTTCACCGGTGTCGGGGTGCGCGCCGAGTTCGAACGTATTGACAGCAGCTGCATCAATTGAGCCGCCTTCAAGTTTCGCCGCAACGATTCCGTGCAGACCTTCTTTGCCGTCTATTCCGAAATAGAAATCATGAAGCCATGTTCCTTTTTTCACTTCGCCATTTGCAATGGCGTCTAAGCCGCTTTCCAGCTTGGCGGTGAATTCATAATCAACAAGAGTGTCGAAGTTTTCTTCTAACAAACGAATAACGGAGAACGCGGTCCACGTAGGAACAAGAGATGTGCCTTTTTTCCATAAGTAATGGCCACGATCAACCATGGTGGAAATAATGCTTGCCCATGTTGAAGGGCGACCAATTCCCTTACTTTCCAGTTCCTTAACCAATGACGCTTCGGTGTAGCGAGGAGGAGGAGTGGTGGAGTGCGACGTTGGTGAGTACTCGCTAACAGGAACATTTTGACCAGGAGTAAGGACGGGAAGCAACAATGCGTTCTCATCGTCTGCCGGGGTTTCGTCTTCGTCACGGGCCTCTTCGTATGCCTGGCGGTAACCAGGGAACGTAATAGTGGTTCCGCTAGCAGAGAACTCACAGTCTGTGCGCTGAGCATCTGCTGCTGTTGCACCAAGGCGCACGCTGACAGTGGTGCCGAGAGTGTCTGCCATTTGTGAAGCAAGGGTGCGCTGCCAAATGAGGCGGTACACACCAGCGTCTTGTCCGCGAAGTTCGCCGCCAAGTTGTTCTGGTGAGCGCAATGGCAATGCAGGACGAATTGCTTCGTGAGCTTCTTGTGCGTTCTTTACTTTTGAATTGTGCTTACGAGGACCATCAGTAAGGAACTGCTTGCCGTAATCGCGTTGTACGTATGAGCGCACTTCGTTGATTGCTTCATCAGACAGTGAAATAGAGTCGGTACGCATGTACGTAATGAATCCGCGTTCGTACAAACTCTGTGCTGCACTCATTACCTGACGGCTAGATAAACGCAATTTACGGCCAGCTTCTTGTTGCAGTGTGCTGGTGGTGAATGGAGGCTTCGGCGATGAACGGTATGGCTTTTCGTCAACGGTGCGAACTATAAGGTCAACTTTGTCTAGGCCAGCTGTGATTTCGGCACCACGAGCTGCAGTAAGAATGGTGACATCAGGGTTCACAACACCTTGTTCAGAAAAATCTTTTCCTGTTGCAATGCGAGTGCCATTGACAGAAAGCAATTTTGCCGTAAATGAAGGTGTGGTGTCAGTGACGGCTTCAAGAGAGAAGTAGTCAGCTGAGATGAATTTGATGCGCTGCCATTCGCGTTCAACAATGAGGCGAAGTGCTGGACTCTGCACGCGGCCGGCTGACAAGCCACGGTTAACGCGACGCCACAACACTGGAGACACTTCGTATCCGAATAAGCGGTCGAGGATGCGGCGAGTCTCAGCTGCGTCAACAAGTGGCTGATCAAGTTCGCGAGGGTTTGCAACGGCTTCCTGAATGGACTTCGCATTGATTTCGTGGAACACCATGCGGTGCACCGGAACTTTGGGCTTGAGGTGTTGCAGCAGGTGCCAGGAGATTGATTCGCCTTCTCTGTCTTCGTCCGTTGCTAGATATAAGGCATCGGATGACTTGAGTAGATCTTTGAGTTCCTTGACAACAGTGCGGCCGCGCTCGGTGAGCTCATAAGTAGGTGTAAATCCGTTATCGACGTCGACTGCCATTCCCTTGCTCGGGAGGTCGGCAATATGACCGACTGAAGCGCGGACGTTGAAGTCCGAACCGAGGTATTGAGAGATCGTTTTTGCCTTTGCGGGGGACTCAACTATTACGAGAAACTTGGCCATATCTTTTTCAGGGCTATGTGATTTGCTACCCCCTTGTCAAGGCAATAGGCGCAAACCCTTATTTCATCAGGGTATCGGAGCCGGCTTTGTGTGGTGCTTGCCTTCCACATTGATCTTTGGCAGCAGGCGATCAAGCCAGGCGGGCATCCACCAGTTCCGGGCGCCGAGGAGCTCCATAGTGGCGGGCACGAGAACCATTCGAACGATGGTGGCGTCAATGAAGACTGCCACGGCCATTCCGAGTCCAAAGAGCTTCAATTGGCGGTCATTAGCGAGGACAAAGGCGCCGAAAACGCAGACCATGATGAGGGCGGCAGCGGTGATGACTCGGGCCGTTGCGGCTACACCGTCGGCAACCGCGGTGGCATTGTCTCCGGTGCGATTGAACTCTTCCTTCATGCGTGACAGCAAGAAGACCTCATAGTCCATCGACAAACCAAACACGATGGCAAAGAGGAACATTGGTGCCCACGCTTCGACGGGACCAGCTTTTCCAACACCGATTGCACTTGCACCCCAACCCCATTGGAACACGGCAACAATGACGCCGTATGCAGCACCAACTGACAACAAGTTCATAAGAACTGCTTTCAACGGAACAAGCAAACTGCGGAACACAGCCATGAGAAGAAGGAACGACACGATGAGAACAATGCCAATGAGAAATGGCAGACGTTTTCCAAGATAATCAGAGAAATCAACAGATGCCGCCGTGTAACCGCCGACACGCGCTTCAACGCCAGTTGAAGGAATGACGGTGTTGCGAAGTGTGTGAACCAAGTGTGATGTTGCTTCATCTTGAGGAGATGTTGTCGGGTACGCCATAACAAGAGCGACTTTGTCGCTTTTCATTGGTGCAACACCTGCAAAAGCCATACCAGGTGTACTGCTAATAGTTTCTGCGAACTTCGCCAATGCTTTTTCATTTGTCACGGTGTCACCCGTGACTGCGATGTACAACGGACCATTGAAGCCAGGACCGAAACCTTCGCTCATCATGTCGTATGCCTTGCGCACGTCTGATGATTTTGGATCATTTCCTGCATCACCAAAGCCAAGACGAATTGAAAACATAGGTATTGCAAGAATGATGAGAAAGAGTGATGCAGCCACAAATGAAATCCATGGTCTGTGTTGCACGACTCGACTCCATCGCCACCAGATTGTGTTCTGGTGATCATTTTGAGCGCGATGCGGAATTTCGGTGCGCAATGACGGGATAACAAACCGGGCTAATTGACCGAGAATGCCCAGTGCAAGACCAACAAGGAAAATTGCGATGCTCTTGGCGAAAACAGCAACAAAACCGCTAGCAACTATGACCGTGAGAGAAACCACAGCAGCGCGCGACGTTGTGTCAATGCGACTACCGACCATGGCAAGTAGTGCTGGCAACAAGGTGACAGACGCAATGATCATGACTGCTACACCGATTGCCATACCGACGGCTAGGCCGTTTACAAAAGACAGACCGATAGCTAGCAAACCAAGAAGAGCCACGATGACGGTGACGCCTGCAAAGACAACTGCGCGACCAGAAGTATCGATTGCTTCAATAATTGAATCTTCGACCGTTAAGCCGTCATGAAGTGCTTCGCGGAAACGGGTGACTATAAATAGGGCGTAGTCAATACCGACACCTAGCCCAATCATGCCGACCATTGACGTCACTGCATCAGGCATGGACATGAAGTTGCTGACGATACCAACAATGGACGTCGCGATGATGAGGCCGATGAGCGCAATACCGATGGGAAGACCCATTGCGATGATGGAACCAAATGCAAGAACCAAAATCACGATTGCGGCCAAGATGCCGAGAGCCTCTGTATTTGGTAATTGCATTTGTTGGAAAATCAATCCGCCGTAACCGACGTTGATTCCTGATGCACGAAGTGGAGCAGTTACTTCTTTGATCTTTGTTCCAAGAGCGGTGAATTCAGATTGAGTCAAACGCGGAACACTGATTTGTGCAAATGCAATGGAGCGATTCTTGTTGACTTGACTTGGCGCGGAATACGGCGAATTGATGTCAACTTGGTCGATTGCATCTACCGCTGCGATTGCATCTGTAATTGCTTTCTTTACCTGTGCGTCGTCAATTGTTGTTGAGACTTGGAAGACCAACTGCGATGACACGCCACCCTGATTGGGGTTAACCTGCGCAAGCAAATGTTCAGCTTGGCGAGCTTCACTTTGTGGCATTGCCATTTCAGTGCGGAAATCCGGGCCGATCGCGGAACTAGCGAAAACCATCGCGATTGCTAATGGGATCCAGATAGCAAAAACAACGATGCGCTTGTGGCGCACAGAGAAACGGGCAAGTGAAGAGAGCATGAGGGTCCAATTCGGGGGAAAGGGGATGCTCTCAGGTTACGAAACCAAACACTGTGATGGCTACATGGCGGTACCGTTTCGGTAGATGGAAACACATGTCACACCGCCAAATGCGCCTGAAGATCAGGTGTTATCTGGGCGCATCACTCGCTTGGATCGTGGGTGGAGCACGGTGTTGTTGGATACCGCAGAGGCAATCCGGGTGCGCAATATTGGCGTAGAAGTTGCTGTTGGCGACATGGTGTCTGTCTCTGCCGATTTTGAACGTATAGATATGGTGCATCCGAGGCGGAGTGCGTTAACACGACGTAACTCGTTTGAAGGTGCACGAGGAATGCGTCAAATAGTTGCGTCAAACATTGACACAGTATTTTTGGTTCATTCTGTTAACTCTCCACCGAATCAGCGACGACTTGAGCGTGAGTTGGTGCTGGCGTTTGATAGTGGAGCAACACCAGTCCTTGTATTGACAAAAATCGACGCCATTAGTCCTGAAGCAGCTGAAGCTGCTCGTGCAGTGTTTGCAGAGATCACTTTTGATGTTGATATTGCATTGGTGAGTTCTGTAACCGGTGAAGGTCTAGAAAAAATACGTGCATACGCACGACCACACACCACGATTGTTTTTATTGGTGCAAGTGGAGTTGGTAAGTCAACTTTGGTTAACGCGCTTGTTGGCTACGAGATTCAACGCACGGCTGAAGTACGCGAAGATGATCAACGCGGACGTCACACCACAGTTGCAGCCGAACTAATTGCTTTGCCAGGTGATGCATGGTTGCTGGATACACCGGGATTACGTGCAGTTACTTTGTGGACAAGCAGTAACGGAATCGAACGCGCATTTCCTGATGTATTTGATTTGGCAGGTTCGTGCAGATTTCGTGATTGCAAACACCTTGACGAACCGGACTGTGCTGTGACAGCGGCGATAGCCACAGGTGCTTTGCCGGCCATACGACTTGAATCAATGCGCCGGTTGGTGGCAGAAGAACTCAATGTTGAAGAAGAACAAACCGAGCGCGAGCGTCAAGAAAATCGCCGTGGGTTTCGAAAAGCGCCTAAACCGTTGGAATAGGGAATTGCAATCCGACGATTGCTCCGCCACCTGCATTGTCTAAGACATATGCACTGGCATTGTGATCAGTGGCGAATTGCGACACGATTGACAGGCCAAGTCCAGACCCTGGCATTGAGCGAGTGGCAGTTGCTCTGTAGAAACGGTCGAACACAAGAGGCTTGTCAGCTTCAGAAATTCCAATGCCTTTATCGCGAACTTCTACGCGGAATGAACCGCAATGAATTTGAATTTCGGACCCATCATTAGTGAATTTAATGGCGTTATCGACCAAGTTACTGAGTGCGCGTTCCAGCTGATTAGGGCGTGCAACGACGGTTGTGCCAGGAGTTGAGTGAATAGTTACTGGAGCCCCGGAACGACGGGAAGCACGAGTTGCAACTTCCTGTGCAACATCTAAAAGGTCAATAGATACTGGTTCTTCTATGGCGCGATTATCGATTGCCAGCGCGCTCAATTCGGCGCTGAGATCTGCAAGTTCGTCGACCTCTGCGCGCATATCCGCCAGGATTGATGTGCGGTCGGCGTCTGACAAAGTGCCTCGCTCGAGCAATTCGGTATTGGCACGAAGACTTGTTAATGGTGTACGAAGTTCGTGACTTGCGTCTTGTACAAGTTGTCGTTGGCGGGCGACACTGCCTCGCAGCGCCTCGAGCATGGTGTTGAAACTGGTGGCTAACTGTGCCACTTCATCACGACCAGACACACTGATAGTGCGGTCCAGGTCTTGAGTTGCGGCAATTGATTCTGCAGTAAGCGCCAAGTCTTCGATGGGCTTACTGATACGACGAGCAAAGAGCCAACCAAACAATGCGGAAATTACAACGGCGATAGCGGCATAGATAGGGAACCACATGCGCATACCGTGTTGGGCATTCAGAAGAATTTGGGTGTCTTTGGCGACTTGAATGAGTGAACCATCATCTGCCACAACGGTGAGAGTACGAAATTCATGGCGGTCGATGATGGTAGAGGATCGATGAATTCGTTTGCCACCAACCGACAGGGAGCGGTCACCTTTCTCAATTGGTAGGCGTGGGTATTCACGACGTCCAAGCACTTGACCATTCGGAAGAACTATCTGTGTAATGGCATCAACTTCTGTCTGCATGATTGCTTGGTTTACAGGGCCTTGGCCAAATGCATCATTCCAGTTAAACCCTCGTCGGCCCATAATTTGAAGAATGCGCGAAGCACGCTGATCGAGAGAACTCTCAACTTGACGTTGCAGTTGATTTGATGCGATTCGGTATGCGCCGATACTCATGCCGGTGGCGAGCACGAACATAAGAGTTGCTGAAACGAGAACGAATCGTGTCCGCAGGTTCATGATTGCTTCACCGTATAGCCGACACCACGTACCGTAAACACAACACGTGATTCATTGTTCTCTTCAGTCTTGCGACGTAGGTACCCGATGTACACATCGAGTGATTTTGAATTCGTCTCAAAGTTGTATCCCCAAATTGCTTCATAGATGGTCTCTCGAGAAACAACGATTCCTGGTTGCTGCATGAGCAATTCGAGTAAGTCAAATTCTGTTTTCGTTAATTCGATTGCACGCTCGCCACGGTGCACTTCTCGCGTCAGTGAATTTAGTGTGAGATCACCGACGCGCAGTTGAGTACTTGCACCAGTCGGTTGTGAACGGCGAAGCAGCGCACGACACCGTGCAAGAAGTTCGTCAATAACAAATGGCTTCACCAAGTAGTCATCTGCGCCTGCATCGAGACCAGCAACACGGTCGCCCACTTCAACACGAGCGGTAAGCAACAAGATGGGGATGTCAAAGCCACGATGGCGTGCTTCACGGCACACGGTCAGGCCATCGGCAAAAGGCATCATCACGTCGAGTACTGCAAGATCAAAGCGTGAATTGGCAAGGGCCTCAAGGGCGGCCTTGCCATCATTAACGGCCGTGACCACATAATTCTCAAGCTCAAGGACCCGCTGAACGGCCTTGCGAACAGAGGAATCATCTTCGGCGATTAGTACTTTGCGGCTGTCCATAAAGATACGGTACCCATGATTTGCAACGGTTTGCCGTACCTTGGCCCGATTCTTGACTTCCTCTTACCTTGTTCATGTTTACTTCTTACATAGCCCCGTGAAAGTGGAGTCACGCCAGAACAACTCTGGAGTACACCCACAAAAAGGAACATAGAACAATGAAGATCAAATCTCGTTTTACAAAAATTGCGGTGGCCTCAGGGCTCATCGTGGCAACCGGAGCAGCCGTTCTCGGCATGACTGGTTTTGCAAGTGCCCAAGTTGCACAGCGAAGCAATGTTGTAGCGGTTGCACAGGCAACCGACACCACACTCCCAACGAATCCTGCAGCAGGAACAACTGCTGTTGATCCAGCAGCCCCATCAGTAGATGCCCCAACCGCGATGCCATCTGAAATGAAAGGTGATCGACCATCTCCACTTGCAGCTGCATCAAAAGTTTTGGGAGTCACCGAAGCTGAATTGAAGACAGAACTTCAAGCAGGCAAATCAGTTGCTGATGTTGCCAAGGCAAAAAACATTGACCTTGCAACGGTCAAGGCAGCTCTCCTTTCTGAAGCCAAGGCACACATTGATGCTGAAGTTGCCGCTGGAAAGCACACCGCTGCTGAAGGTGCAGCTGAACTCGCAAAAGTGACATCACGTATCGACACCATGTTGACCACCGCTGGTTTGCCAGCACGTGGCCCACAAGGAATGGGCGGTCATGAAGGCAAGGGCGGCCCTGGCAAGATGATGTCTGAAGCAGTTGCAAAAGTATTGAAACTGACTACTACCGAATTGAAGACACAACTTCATTCAGGAAAATCACTTGCTGATGTTGCAAAGGCACAGAGTGTTGACATTGCAGATGTAAAGACTGTCTTGACATCAGATTTCACTGCACATCTTGCAGAAGAAGTGACGTCTGGCGAGCACACACAAGCTGAAGCCGATGCAAAGCTTGCTGCATTCAAGACCAACCTTGACACCATGGTGAATCGTGTTGGTCCTGCAGGCGGTATGCGCGGTGAAGGTCGTGGACACGGCCCGATGGGCGGTAATGGCCCAATGGGACAAGGCGCACCAACAGCTCAGAACACTTCTGCTTCGGCATAACAACATCGCACACCAATTGGTGTGATTATCTCCCCCTTAAGAACAGCCGGAGCTCGCAGCAATGCGGGCTCCGGTTTTGTTTATCCAAGTACCAATGGTGGTTCACGCATCATGGTTGCTGTTCCGTGTAACGACAGCGAAGGGAGCCAACGGCCGAGTAAAGGAAATCGTTTCTTCATAGTGGCATCAACCGTGACGAGCCCCGTTAGGTCATCTGTTGTTGTCTTTGCAGAGACATGAGACAGCTCAGCGATAGCAGTAGCTGCTTCCGTTGGGTTGTCGGAAGTGATTGCTGACCGCACGGCGTTGCGAGCGACGTCGCTTAATCGCAATGTGTCGAGACACACTGACAACGTTGCAAGCAGTAACAGAGCGCACAACACAACCAGCGGTGCCATCAAAGCAAATTCAACAGTTGCCTGTCCGCGATTGTCACGGCGTGGTGTTTGATGCACGATCAAAGATGTCGTTAAACACGGTGTCAAAGAGGGAACCGATTTTTCCGGCTCCGCCACCTGCGGTGGCCCATGCGATGACAAGCAGAGCAATAATGGCCGCAACCAGCAAGATGAGTGCGTATTCGGTGGTGGCTTGGCCTCTTGAGCGTTCTGGTGTGTGATGAAACATGATTCTTCTTTCGTTATGAAGTGACTGAGGGAAGCGAGATTGAGAGCTGACTAAGACTGGCAAGAACAAGTGGAGCAACTGACAGCAGAAGAAATGAAGGAAGAACACAGAGCACTAAAGGAATAGAAAGCCGTGTAGGCAATTGGCGAATTCGTGTATCAATCTGCCTGCGCCGTTCAATGCGGTGATCTGTTGCTAGCCGCGTCACCGTGTCAAGAATGGGCAATCCGTCGCGTTCGGCCTCAACAATTGTGTGACCGAGATTCTTGCCTGATATCGGATGCGCAGTTGCAAGCGGAAGCAGTGCCTCCTCCAATGGGGCACCAGCACTGATGAGATCAGCCACAGAGTCGCCGGTGGGTGAAACTGAGCGCCACCGTTCGCACGCCTGGGTCATAGACAAACCCGTACGTAATGACACGCACAGATGCTCAGTGAGTTGTCCGATGTCATCTGGTTCATCGTGAACAGCCCGAGAGATAAGCGATGAAATCCATCGCCATCCGATTCGATTCAGCACGAACCCAAGAAGCACGGGACACAGAACAATGGGTGACCATAGGGAGGATCGGAATTGTGAACTGAGAAAAACTGCGCCTCCGAGGAGTACGAACGGCAAAGCGGAAAGTAATTGAGCGGATAATTGAGCCTGTGATGCTGCCACCGCAAGTTCGGTGCTACATGCGGCGCGATCTCGCAACACAGAGGACGCGTGATCAAGAGCACTGGGAACAAAGTTCCCGTGGACCATTGCAGATTCAAGGAGTGAGAGGCACTCTGCGTCATTGCTGTGTGGTTGAGAGGATTCCCGCGCCGTGGCCATTGCGTCGTGACACGACTGCATCGCAGCCACATTGTCGTAAAGAATCAGCCAGCACGGATTACGAAACTGGTGCCGTTGCAGACTGGTGAGAAGTGCGTCGTGGGGTGACGCACCACTGCGGGTGACCCGCGCAAGAGAATCACAAAGTGATGCAAGATCCAGCATGGTCGACCCGTCTTTTTGCCGATGTCTGACCAGGACAAGCGATGGTTTGACGTCTTCAGTAATGCGATCTGCACCGTGTAGTCGCCGTTGCATCTCGAACACATCGACAAGTTGAAAGACACGTGGTGTAGCAAACCAAACGAGCGAAAGAGCGAAAGAACTTCCTGCTAACAGATCAATCATGATTAGCTGACTGATACACAGTGTGAAGTTCTGAATCACTACAACGGACTATTTGAACAATTGAACGGTGTCGTGCAGAAACTCGTTGCACAAAGATTATTGCGCCCACTGCACTATGAATAGTTGACACTGCTTGGTCATGCGCCCACTGTGGTGAATCACGGAGAACCATGGCAGCAAGGCGATCAATGGTCTCAGTTGCTGAATTGGCGTGAACCGTTGACCAGCAACCGCGATGCCCCGATGACAATGCCAACAGCATGTCGACGACTTCTGCACCGCGCACTTCGCCAACAACAAGACGGTCAGGTCGGAGACGAAGGGACGCGCGAACAAGGGATTGAAGAGTTATTTCGCCGTGGCCTTCAGAATTGGCCGGTCGTGTTTGCAGTTGCACAACATGAGGATGTGCGAATCGGAGCTCTGCAGTGTCTTCAACGCATACGATGCGCTCGTTTAGCCCAAAGGATTGACTAACTGCAGATAACAGGGATGTCTTTCCAGACGATGTTGCACCAGCCACAACAACGTTGATGTTTTGTTGCACGAGATCGCGCACGATGTCAGTGCATGCAGCGGGACCAAAGGAAGCAAGAGGCAAAATTCGGCGAGAAAACTTCCGGATAGAGATGGTTGTGCCGCCTACGGCAATCGGCGAGATAACTACGCATGCTCGTGATCCGTCAGATAGTCGTGCATCGAGAATGGGCGACAGAAGATCAAGTCTGCGTCCAGAGGCGCGCGTAATGCGCTCGACACTGATAGACATTTCGCTATCGGTGAGTGTGCCGACACGGCGAAGACCTATTGCATCTTCAACCCACACTTGCTTTCCGCCCACGACCATGATTTCACTGATGTCAGGGTCATCAAGGTGTGTCTGTAGAGGACCAAGGCCATGGTGCATGGCAGTTACGACAGAGTCATGAACGGACCAAATAATTGCTCGGCTCGTGTCGGCAACATCCCGGCGTCAACAGCACGACTAATTGCCGGCGTATACGGAATTTCACATGTCACTGGCATGCCGAGAACATGACCGACATCTTTAATGGTGAGCGCCCGACCCTCTTCACACACAACAAACAATTGCGTGGGTCTTTGCATGCGTGATGCGCGACGTAGAGACAAATAGCACGGCTTCACCACCATGGTGATGTGCGAAACAGCTTGTCGCATTTCATCGGGAATAAAAGAGGTGCCTGCATCAATGATGATATTCATCGGCAGAGTTGTGATTGCATTTGCTAAATCTGCCCAGCGAGGTTGCCCTTCTACAAAGGACGAACCTCGATGCACAATTACAAGATCATTATCAAATGGAGTTCCCAGAGTGACAAGGGATTGTGCGTCGGAGACGGAACTTTCACCTAGCCAATCATTGATGCCTGGTGTTGTTGGTTCTGCCATGCCTGCTGCGGCAGGAATATCTCCGCAGAGATCTAAGAGAACCGTTGGAATACCGCTAGCCGCCAAAAGCAAGGCATATGCAGTGGCAGTAACGGTGGTGCAGTTGCCACCTTTTGGTGACATGAAGATGGTTGACATATGTGACTCCTGTTCGTCAGAAGCAATGTGTGCAACAGCATCAACAATTGGAACTACAAATTGACCTCATTGATGAGAGGTTCGCCTGCGACATAGCGCGCAAAGTTCTTCACAAAAATGTCTTCACTTCGTAGCCCAGACTGGGCCGATGCAGAAGAACTATGGGGGGTGATGATGACGTTGTCCATATTCCATAGGGGGGAATCTGGAGGAAGCGGTTCGGTGGCAAAGACGTCGAGAGCTGCTCCGGCGAGATGCCCAGATTGCAATGCCGCTATTAACGCGTCTTCGTCAACGAGCTCACCACGACCAACATTGATGAAATGTGCACCAGGCTTCATGGTGGCAAACATCTCGGCATTGAAGAGCTGGCGAGTGTTATCGGTGAGTGGCAGTGCAACAGCTACCCAGTCGGCTTGGCCAAGAACGCGTGTTAATTGGTCAAATGAAAATGTGGGGCATGGCTCGGTTCCGTTGGGAGTGCGGCGAATCGCTTCCACATTCATGTTGAGCGCAACGCCAAGTCGTGCCGTTTCTATGCCGATGGGCCCCATACCAATGACCGCAAGCCGAGCACCATCAAGTTCTGCAAACTCATGGCGGGTCCATTCGTGTTTTTCTTGGTGCTGATACCAAGCACGAACATTACGGCTGAGAGCCAACATGTAGAGGACAGTTGTTTGAGCAATGGGCGAAGCGGTTGCACCAGAAGAATTGGTAAGACGAATTCCACGTTCCATCAGCTGCACAAAGAATGGGCTATCAACACCAGCCGAAAATGTGTGCATCCATTTCACAGACGTGGCCTTCAGGAGGGAAAGAACAAAACCACGTGAACGTTCTGGCCATAGGTCACTGGAATAAAAGACAGTGTTGATGGTGGAAATGATCTCGTCTGGAAGAACTTCGTTACCTTCGTAGATGATGGGGGTCACACCGGGGGAGATTGATCGAATTGCATCACTGTGGCGAGCCCACACATTGTCGCTGACTAGCAGCGTGATTGGTTCTTCAATCTTTGCCATGTACATAGGTTAGGGATTACGAGACCCAGGGGCATTACCGTTAGAGCATGCGTCTGATTCTGGGTCTCTTGAGCATGTTGCCGTTTTCTCCACAACACATGGGCTCTGGTGACAGCGTGCAACCGCGCGACACTGTGTCCGTCATTGAGTCAGTTTCGCCAGCACTGCCCGCCGGAGTGGCTGTGGACATCGTGGGCTCGGACACCTTTGTTCGTGTGCGTTCAGTTGGCCACGATGTGATGATTTCCGGCTATCAAAATGAACCGTACATGCACATCACGACAACGGGTGATGTCTTTGTGAACGATGGCTCACAAACAACTCTGATCAACGGCAATCGATACGGCAATGTTGACACCAGTAATTTTGTGGAAAGCCCCACCCCCGTCTGGCGCAAGATTGGTACGAATGGAACAGCCATGTGGCATGACCATCGCGTGCATTGGATGAGCCCCAAGCGGCCTGCACCTATAGACACGATTGGCACAGTGGTGGAATGGAAAGTTCCGTTCAGTGTTGACGGTGTAGCAACAACTATGACCGGAACGCTATTTCTTCGCGAGAAGGCAAGTGTGCTGTGGTGGCTTGCAGGTTTTGTCGCTTTATTGGGCGCAGTTGTTCTGTCAGTTCGCCGACGGAATGAATTCTTTGCACTGACATTTCTCATGTCAGTGGCGGGAGTCGTTGTAGGCGTAATGCAGTATGTCGGGTTGCCAGATGGTGCACGAATTACGCCGTTGTTATTGATGTTTTCAGCGGGAGCTGCAGTAGTTGCTGCAATATCTATGTTGATGCAACGTCGCGGTCAAGCATCTCAGCACGTTGCAGTGTCATTAAACGCAGGAGCCGGAGCAACCTTGGTTGTGTGCGTGTGGTTGTGTGCAGATCAAGTTCGCGCAGCGTATGTGCCTGGCATTGATCAAGAATGGCTAATGCGCATGTTGATACCAACGATGCTTGGCATTGGTTTTGTAGCAACGATTGACGGTGTGATGCGCATTGTGCGCAATACGACCGATTAGTTATACGGAGAGAAGGTCGCGAGCACCAGTGTCTGATGACGGGTGACGCAACTTGCTCATGGCACGTGCTTCGATTTGACGAATACGTTCACGAGTGAGGTTGAAGTGTTCACCGACTTCTTCAAGGGTGCGACCTTCGCCACTGCCACCAAGTCCGAAGCGCAAGCGCAAGATTTCGCGTTCACGTTCATCGAGTGGTGCAAGCAAGCGCTGAATTTCTTCAGGCAGCAATGCAGTTGCAGCTGTTTCGAATGGTGATTCAGCAGAACGGTCTTCTACGACGTCGCCAAGTTCAGCATCGCCGTCTTCACGAAGTGGTTCCGACAATGACAAAGGCTCAGCAGCAAAGCGCAATGCTTCGGTGACTTTGTCTTCTGGCATTTCTACTTCTTTTGCCAATTCAGCAAGAGTTGCAGTGCGGCCAAACTTCAATTCCAGGCGCGAGCGGGCTTTTTGCAAACGAGCAAGCGTGTCGCCAGCGTGGACCGGCAAACGAATGGTGCGGCCGGTGTTTGCAATACCGCGAGTAATGGCCTGACGGATCCACCATGTTGCGTACGTAGAGAATTTGAAACCTTTGCGCCAGTCGAACTTTTCAACGGCATGCATGAGGCCCAAGTTGCCTTCTTGAATGAGGTCAAGAAGTGGAAGACCAGACGCTTGGTACTTCTTTGCAATAGACACAACGAGACGAAGGTTTGACTGAACGAATGCTCGTTCTGCGACTTCACCTTCGCGAATTGCTTTGCGCAGTTCACGGCGCTTGGTAGCGGTAGGGGTCTTGATCTTTGCCATTTCGGCAACAGCTTCTTTGCCGGCTTCGATGGCCTTAGCAAGACGCACTTCGTCGTCCTTAGTAAGGAGGGCATATTGACCGATGTCTGTGAGATACAGCCGGACGAGGTCCTCTTCGTCGCGATCGACACGATCCTTTGCCACTCTGATACCTCGCCTAAATCTTGCATCGACCACCACGCGGGTCGAATATGGGCAGGCTATCTAGATGCGTGTCGGGTGCCACAGCCCGACCAAGAACATTTCGACAACATCTGGCAGAGTATGAGGAATGGCTGAAAATAACCCCGAAAATGCTGATTCTGGCGAGATAGAGCTGGTCATTGTGACTATGTCCTTCGACGCCTCGGATATGGGCGCCCTTGTCGCCATCCTGTCCAAATACATCGTGCTGACCCGAATGGAACAGGGATGCCGCAATGTGGACATGATCGTGTCAGATACTCGCCCGAACCGAATTCTTCTCATTGAAAAATGGGACTCCCCAGTAACCCAGCAGGCCCATTTTGGTGGCGCCACCATGGTGGAAATGGCGAAGTCCTGCACCGGCATTTTGACTGGTGCTCCCGACATTGACATGTGGCAGTCGATGAGCGCGCACGACCTTACGTAGTTTTACGGCAGAGAAATAATCGCTTCGTGTTCTAGCGAAGCCACAACAGTGCCATCTACCACGATGTGAAAATCGACAACAACGCGTTCGCCATGTGCGGTAAATCTGTCGACAATGGCTCCATGAATTTCCGCGTGTGAACCTGCAGTTACTCGTGCGTGGTGACGAATGATGCTGCGAGTGTGTACCCAACTAGTCGTTGCTATTTCCGTATGAACAACATCGTTTGCCAACGTGGGCCAGACAGCAGGGTGCACAAGATTGAGTTGCGCGTACAAGGCAAGGTCATCGCCGGCCAACAGTCCGCGGTCTGTGCCGTGAACGCCCTCTAACAGTAAGTAATGCACGGGTAAAACGTCACCAGCACGGATGGCGGGAACCGGGCCAGCATCACGCACTGCACGAAACGTTGCACGCGGTTGGTCTGGCTCTGAGGTAATTGCCTGAATCTCTACGGCATCACCGTCTGGATGTGGAACGCATTGCACGATGTCGTGATCAAAGACTGGACGGCGAAGACGCAACTCACCACCACCATGGCTCAGCCAGTGTTCGCCCCATGCAGCTGCAACCGGATGAGTGAGATATGCATACGTGGTGACGCCAGCGACCAAGGCACGGGGAAAACCTGCTGCCTGCGCACCCGCGTCAGTGTGGATGGGGTTACGAGCATGCTCGGCAAGATTCTGCGCGGTGACAGTCCAAGAGATGGGTGCAGACGTTTCGATGAGATTGATTCTGACACCGACCCGACCCCTGTCGCATACTGGCGGTGGTTACTGTTGTGGCTATGGCTAATCCATTACTTACCGACAAGGCCATGGGCCTTGGCAATCTTGACAAACAGAATGGTTCATGGGCTCCCCCCACCGTTCAACCAATGAATGACGGACCAGTAACTCGCTGGGATGGTGGCATCATGACCGTTGCAGGAACCGCAAGCGCAACCATGATGTTGTTGGTTTTGATTCTTGCGTCCGCAACAGTCACGTGGTTGTCGATTGATGCACCTGCTCCTGGTGCGTTGGTACAAATTCCATTTGCATGGGTTATCGGCGGGTTCATTGTCGGACTCATCGCCGTCATGGTCGGAAGTTTCAAGCCGCATCTTGCTCGTATTGCTGGCCCTATCTATGCACTTGCTGAAGGTGTTGTGCTTGGTGCAATTAGCCGGGCATATTCCGAGCAGTACAACGGCATTGTGTTGCAAGCAGTTGGCGCAACACTCGGTGTGTTTGTCGTGATGTTGCTTCTGTATCGCAGCCGCATCATCACAGTCACAGATCGCACACGCCGCATAGTGATGGGCGCGATGATGGGGCTTATGGCGTTCTATCTGGTGTCATTCATCATCGGAATGTTTGGCTCAATGCCATCGTTCATTCATGATGCGAGCCCAATGGGAATTGCGTTCAGCTTGTTCGTTGCAGGGCTTGCTGCATTTAACTTGGCGCTTGACTTCGACATGATTGAAAAAGGCGTTGCAAACAAATTGCCAGCGCACATGGAATGGTTCTGTGCACTTGGTGTTGTTGTAACACTGGTGTGGTTGTACCTAGAAATCTTGCGCTTGTTGTCGAAACTGCGCGAGCGTTAGAGACGCCGCCTTAGGCGGTGACAGACAATGTGTTGGCGCTGAGCGCGTTCAGTTCTGCCCATGTAGAGTTCGCTGAATTCCACACTTTTTCAAACACTGCATCAACGGCGTCTGAGAATCCGTGACGGTTGCGGAAGTTGTATACCCACGCTTGTTTGTTCACTTCAATGTCCATGTGTGCAATGCGACCCATGATGTACGTATCCCAGATAGCTGCTTGTGGCAACGACAACTCTGTGTCGGCCGGAGCCTCTGCAAAACCACCTCGTAACCGATCACGTGCGCGCAACATACCGCGCGCCATGGTGATGGTGGTGTTCAGTTCACTTTGCTGACGAGGCCGACGCGTATCTTCAAGCGCACCCGAATGAGGTGTGATTGTGATGAGTGAATCAGTGACCTCAACTTCAATGCGCGTCAACGATGAGTTTTCGTTAATTGCAATGAGTACATCGATGTCATCAAGGCCAAGCTGTGTTGCCATGTGCTCTGCAATACGCGTGGTGTACGCAGTATCGAAAGCGACAAAGTTGTAAGTGTCTGGGGTGACCGTAAGGGTCATGATTAGTTAGCTGCTGCGGCTTGCTTCTCGCGAAGTTGCGCCTTGCGCTCATTGAGGGCTTGCATTCCGAGGTCTGCAATATGGTCATTTTCGTCCTCGGTGAAACCAGCAAGTTCGCGGAATCGGCGAGCAATTGCAAAGCTTGATTCTTCAGAGTCACTGCGGCTTCCACCGTACGAGAACATCTTGTCGACAATGCCCTGGAACTCGAGAGCCTTCTTGCGACGCTCCGGATCGTTCTCTGTAATTTTACGCAACCAGTCGCTACCCATCTTCACGTGAGTTACTTCGTCTGCAAGCATCCAGTCTTCACAGAATTCGAGGTACGGATCGCCAGCGATTTCGCCGAACTCTTTCATGGTGGTGAATACGTCAATTGCAAGACCTTCGAGCGCGCGGTTCACGCCTGCAAGACGGAGCACTGGGTCGTTAGAACATGCTGCTTGGAAGAGCACGGTGTTCTCGGCGTATTGACCGATTTCACTTCCCATCCAGTCGCTGAGTTTCAAACTGATTTCAACGTGACGAGCTTCGTCCCATGCTTGGCGAGCCATGTCGAGTTTCAATTCGAATGGTGCTTCTTCACCGGTGGTGAAGTCCCAGCACGTACGGCCGGCGCCTTCAAGCGCTTGAATTTCACCAACGAAAATACCGTGCATCAACGCACGGGCAGCTTCACTTGCATCAGGTCGAGCTGGTGTGAGGCGATTTGAACGTCGCGATTTTTCAGAATCGGCGATGAGCGCGTTGCGGCCATCGGCCATGCGATCTGCTTGTGTGATTTGGTTGAAACGCTCGTCGCGTGCCAACTCTTCAACGGGCATGAACTTTTTCATGACAGTGCTCCTTGTGGTGCTTGTGTGTTGATTCCGATGCTTCCGTGACCAGCGATACCGCCGGCCTCGAGCATGAGTTTTTCGAGCTTTGCTTGGTGAGCAGCAGCGCGATCTACATGTTCTGGAGTTTCGAGCAGCGACTGGATGAGCATTTCGCCATCGCGCCAATCTTCGAACTCGTCTTGCAAAATAAATTTCAGTGACCGAATGGTTGGCATGTCGGTGATTTCACTGGTGTTGTTGAGGTGATACGTGTATGCCGAAATGAAGTGGGGGATGTACACGCGGTAGACGCCGACAAGTTTTTCAATAGTGAGGCTTGCGTCTTCTGGTTCAGTCATTGCATCAACAAAGCGCACGAGTGCATCGTTTGCCGGAACCGTAAGACGAGCTGGGTTCATTTCGCGAAGTTCTGGCAAACGCTTGTGCCAGAGTTCTGCGTGCCATGCGTGCTTGTAGCAATGCGTGCCAAGACGAAGTTTGATGTCGAGTTCAGGGACAGTTGCGATCCAGCCGCCAAGAACTTCAAACAATTTTGTTTCGGCCCATTTGTAATTGCCGACACGGCGTGCGGTTTCTTCCACACTGAAACTGCCTGGCAGTTCGCGACGATCCCACGGAGCAAACGATGCTCTCGGCTTAGTTGGATCTGCCACGGTGACTCCTTGATCTCACAGTTACTTGCACAATACAATTAACTGTTCAGTTACTTCCTAGATTCTAACCCCTCGTCACGCCTAAAGCGAGACGTACGTCACAATCAGGGGTTATTTCGGCGAGCTGTTGGCTGAGCAGACAAGAGGTCTGCGCTGAGCGGGTGGCCGGTGACTTCGTCTATCCAATAGGTGTCGTTATCAAGGCGGGTAAGAGCTGCATCGACATCAGCTAAGTCACGCTCGATTGCATCAAGGTCGAGGGGGCTGACGTGTTCGCTCATTTCTCCATCGTAGACAATCTGCGGGCGTCACGGCGAAAGGTTCCTCGGGAGGCTTGTAGCGTCATCGGGATGAGTTTTCCCTTTCCTCCACTTGACGGTTCTGCACAAAAGAATCAGAAATTCCCATCAGCTCCAGAAATGGGAATTGATCCGACCAAGCGTTACACCGCCACGATGGAAACATCCATGGGAACATTGGTCATTGCGCTTGACCCAATCAAGGCGCCAAAGACCGTAAACAGTTTCGTGTACCTCGCTGCGTACCACTATTACGACGACATTATTTTTCACCGCATCATCAAAGGCTTCGTATGCCAAGGCGGAGACCCAACCGGAACCGGACGCGGCGGACCTGGATACCAGTATGCAGACGAGTTGCCAAAAGCTGGGCAGTACCAAATTGGTTCACTAGCAATGGCTAACGCCGGACCGAACACCAACGGTTCACAGTTCTTTCTCATTAGTGGACAGAGCGGCGTGCAATTGCCTCCGTCGTATGCACTGTTTGGTCAAGTTGTCAAAGGACTTGAAGTTGTGGAAGCAATGCAGAACGTTGAAACAGACCGTAGTGACAAACCACTGGTCGACGTTGTAATCAAGAGTGTCACGGTCACCGTCGCAGACTGAAATAAGTCGTGATTCGGCGAGACGCATTGCGTTAGCCGCTCAAGGTTTTGCAACGCCTCGTCCTACGGGGCGTATAGATAGACGTCATCTTCGACGTGTGATTGATTCAGTCGGACTGATTCAAATTGACAGCGTCAATGTGCTGGTACGCAGTCAAGAGATGCCTCTTTTTTCACGGTTGGGTAATCATCCGCGCACATTGATACCCGATGCAACTGCTGACGGCGAACTATTTGAGTACTGGTGCCACGAGGCATCGCACCTTCCCGTCTCCATGCATCCGTTGGTGCGTTGGCGAATGGAAGAAGCACGTAACGGTTCGATGTGGCCTGGGTTGCGCCGCGTCGCAAAAGAGAAACCGAAATTGTTGAAGGAGATTCGCGATCGGATTTTCAATGACGGACCAATTGTTGCCGGCGATGTTCGAACACGTGTTGGCCCCAAAGGATCCTGGTGGGACTGGGATGAAGGGAAAGCGATTCTTGAATACTTGTTTTGGACGGGGGAGATAACAGCCCAACGTCGCCCCAACGATTTTGCGCGTGTGTATTACGCGCCACGCGAGGTGTTGCCACCAGAGATTTTGAACATGCCGACACCATCACAAGGCGAGGCACGACGAGAAATGTTGTTGTTGGCTGCGCGAAGTGTTGGAGTAGGTACCGCAACGGACTTGTTTGATTACCACAGGCAAAAACCCCAACAGGCACGGCCATATTTGGCTGAATTGGTTGAAGAAGGAAACATTGAGGAAGTACGTGTTGAAGGGTGGCGTGACCCTGCATACATGTTGCCTGGGACTTTGAGGCCAAGAACTATTGAAGTGCGAGCGCTTGTGTCTCCATTTGATTCGTTGGTGTGGTGTCGGCCGCGTATAGAACGTCTATTTGATTTTCACTATCGCATTGAGATTTATGTGCCTGCTTCAAAACGCATCTATGGGTACTACGTCCTGCCGTTTGTTCTTGGTGATCGCATTGTTGCGCGGGTTGATATGAAAGCTGATCGCCACGCTGGTGAGTTAGTGGTGCCAGGTGCATTCAGTGAAGATGGTGTTGATATCAAACATGTAGCAGCCGAGCTGATGATCGAATTGCGCGAGGTGGCTGCGTGGCTAGGGCTAGACCGCGTACGTATTGGTACGAATGGTGACTTGACTACACCGCTGGCGAAACAAAATCGCCAGAAGTAGCCCACCGAATTGTCGACGAGATGATTTGTCCGATTGGTTTGACAATGAGTTGCTCTGTCACTGGTAAGTAGGGCAGTCGCAAATCAGCACGAGCCCATGTCGGAAGAATTGCAATTGCAGCAGCTGCAATAAGTGAGTATGGAACACGTGCGGCGAGATCAAGTGGCGGCGTGAGTAACAAATACTTTGCAGCATCACGTGATTCGGTAGTGCCACATAGTTCTGGGCGAAACTGCGCAATCTGATCTTTAAGTCCTTGCACTGATGTTGGTGGTGCAGGCACTCCCAATTTGCGCGCGATGATCGCCATGTCTGCAATGTATGCGTCATACCCAGCAGTATCTAACGGAGTGGCTCCGTATGCCTGATGTGCTCGCATAAAGCTGTCAACTTCAGCAACATGAACCCAACGCAAGAGGTGTGGGTCTGAAGCAGAGTACTCACGACCATCGCTAGCAGTTCCCTTGACTCGCTTATGTACGTTCACCACGATGTCGACTGCACGCTGTGCAACGTCTGCCGGAGCAAATGATGTTGCAGCTACAAAATCTGCAGTGCGTTGCAGGCGACCCCACGGGTCTCCGCGATAATCAGAATGTTGGGCAACTCCGGCCATTGCTAATGGGTGAAGAGATTGGAATAGAAGAGCCCGCATGCCGCCAATGAACATGGATGAGTCTGAATGGACGGTGTACAGAGGAGACGACTCAGAAAACCATCGAGGGCCCGTGGCGTTCATAATGGCATCGCGCTTTTCCTCAGCGTTGTCGCCAATCACACGGTCCCGTAGGGCGGCCGCAATGGCGAGGCGAACTGATTCGACGCGGTCAGTAAGGGCTGCGGGGACTGCGGGCATGTCTCTATCGTGCCATCTATAGGTTGAAATTGCACGGCGAATACGTCACATGATGCGGTACCTATACGCTTTGCCTTGTGACCGATGCACCAGTCCCAGCAAGCCAATCTTCACGGATGCCTCGGTGGGTACCGCGGGCCGTAGTGATCTTTTGGATGGGGTTCATAGGCACCCTCGTTCTGCGGTTCACCTTTCATCGCTTGAACAACTTCCTCATTCTTATGTTGGTGTCGTTGTTCATCGCGTTGGCGCTCGAGCCCGCTGTAAACAAACTTGTTGCCAAAGGCAGAGGACGTCGTTCATCAACAGGCTTGTTATTGCTCGGGCTTCTCATCATCGTGTTCACGTTTGTGGGAGCAGTAGGCACCATTGTCGGGCAGCAAGTGGCGGATGTCTTGTCAAACAGCGAACAGTATGTGAACGACACAGTGAAAATCTTGAATGACACGTTTGGTTCACAAATTGATGCAGCTTCGGTGAACGAGAGAATTAGTGATCCAAAGGGTCCTGTTCAGAATTTCATTGATTCTCAGCAGGACAAAGTTTTCAACCTTTCGGTGCAGGCGCTGGGCGCGCTCTTTCAGATGTTTACAGTGCTTCTGTTCTCGTATTACTTAGTTGCAGATGGACCACGATTGAGGCGGTCGATTTGTTCACGCTTGCGACCCGACAGGCAACGGCAAGTTCTTAATGCATGGGAATTAGCAATTACTAAAACGGGTGGCTACCTCTACTCTCGTGCGTTACTTGCAGTCATCTCTTCGTTCTTCCATTGGATTGCCTTTCAAGCCATCGGAATCCCCGCACCAATCGCAATGGCCTTGTGGGTCGGATTCGTTTCTCAGTTCTTGCCTGTCATTGGTACGTACATCGCGGGAGTGTTGCCGTTGGTCTTGACTTTTGTTGAGTCGCCGATAAAGGCCCTAGTGGTTATCGGATTCATTGCTGTGTATCAACAAGTGGAGAATTACTTATTCGCACCAAAAGTGACAGCCCGTACTTTGGAATTACATCCAGCTTTGGCATTTGGTGGCGCGTTAGTCGGCGGCGCTGTACTTGGTCCGGTCGGTGCAATTCTTGCATTGCCTGCTGTGGCAATGGGTCAGGCGCTTGCTTCCTCGTGGGGAACACGCCATGAAGTGATTGATGATCCATTGACTTTTTTACAAGCTACAAAACCACCTCGAGCTAAACGCGGTTCTCGAAAGAAACCATCAGCGTGACGGGTGTTTCGCCATCGCAGTTTGTGCCAGTCGCAGTCGTCTCTCGTAGTGGAGTCGACGAGAGCGTTCATTTTGGAGCAGTTGTATGTTTAAACCGAAGCGGAGACATTGAATTTTCACTCGGTGATCCTCATGCTCAGATATTTCCCCGATCATCGACGAAACCAATGCAGGCCCTTGCAATGGTGCGCGCCGGATTGTCTCTTCCCGCAGAAAAATTGGCCTTGGTGTGCTCTAGTCACAATGGAGAGCTAATTCATCAACAAACCGCACTAGCAATTTTGGCCGAGTTTGGACTTGATGAAAGTGCATTAGGCAACACGCATGATTACCCCATGCACACACATTCTGCGCATGACGCAATTCGTGCGGGACTTCCAAAATCCGCATTGCAGATGGGATGCAGCGGAAAGCATTCCGGCATGGTGGCAACCTGTGTCATCAACGGTTGGTCAATTGAGAATTACCTTGAACAAGATCATCCATTGCAACAAGCAATTACTCGCACTGTTGCCGACGTCACTGGTCACGAGGCTTTTGCGATTGGAATAGACGGGTGTGGTGCACCAGCGCACGTTGTTGAACTGGTTGGACTCGCTCGTGCAATGCGTGCAATGGCAACTGGCGCAGCAGGAGAGTCTGGTACTCAGATCTATAACGCGATGTCACAATATCCGTACATGGTTGGTGGCAAAGGACGCGATGTAACAACAATTGTTTCGGGCATTGATGGTTTGTTTGCGAAAGATGGTGCAGATGCTGTGTATGCAGCAGCATTGCCAGATGGTCGCGCTGTTGCCTTGAAAATTTCTGACGGGTACGGACGCGGAACACCAACGGTGCTTCTTGCAGCATTGAAAAAACTAGACGTGGACATCACAGGGGTTGACAACAGCATCGCGGAAATAGTTCGCGGACATGGAAAGCCAGTCGGTTCCGTGCGCGCGATTGGTTTTGACTGAACATGGCTATTCCGTTTGTTCCTCGCATTGATGATGCGCCATACGCAGAGATCACACAGGTGTCACCGCTGATTCAGCGAGTGATTGCTAAGAATCCGTCAAAGTTTAGTTATCACGGAACAGGTACGTACATTTTGGGCACTAACGACGTTGTTGTCATCGACCCAGGCCCAAAACTCGATAGTCATCGAGATGCATTACGCGCAGCACTTGATGGCAGGAACGTTGTGGGCATTGTGGTGACGCATTGTCATTCGGACCATTCGCCATTAACCGAATGGCTGTACGGCGAGACAGGTGCTACTCGATACGCAATTGGGCCACATCGTGTGTACGAAGGTTTTGTCGAAGAAGATGATCATGATGCATCCGAAGATGACCCGGCCGATGCTGTTGAAAGTGACGAAGAGAAGGAAACGACTGACCTAGCGTTCTCTCCTGATGCAGCAGTCATTGATGGAGAGAAATTTCTGTCGACTACAGAGTTCGCATTAACC
>Ga0209296_1000868_pt1 | contig 25024 bp, 34 predicted proteins | sample S_130206_EF_Meta_FD_187319 | JGI IMG/M metagenome (GOLD analysis project Ga0209296, IMG submission 187319) | Freshwater microbial communities from Lake Simoncouche, Canada to study carbon cycling - S_130206_EF_MetaG (SPAdes) (version 2) | ecosystem: Environmental > Aquatic > Freshwater > Lake ...
GCCTTGACCATGGCTTCGTCCATTTCTTCGGCACTGTCCCACGGGCGTAATTTGGTGACACCATCGTCACGGGTAAAGCGGCAAACACCCATGTGTCCAAAGTGCGTGTCGCTTACTAAGAATACACTTGGCATATCTGCCTCCTTTCGTTGTTTAATATGCTATTATAGCATTAATTGGTAAATTAGTCAACCGATCTAAATATACGCCAATCGTCAATGTTTGGCTTTTCGTCGGCATCATAGGTCCAACCCAACGCCCGCATCATGCGGTGTTTGACCAGCAAGTTAGGACTGCGGAATCGACCTGTGTCTTCAAACCCCATCATCACCCCGACTTCGCATACTGCACCGCTACGACAGATGCCTGCATAGCAATGAACAACTACATTCATGCGGTTTTCTAATGCGTGTTGCAATAGTCGAACCAACTCATTGGCCTGATCTTGACTGCACCGCATGGCTTCATCAATAGCGTGGTCCTTTTCTTCGATGTCCAAAAATTCAAAGTTGTGAATCTCTTTGAACTTGTGAGCAGGTGTCGGTCTCCAACTTGCTGGATCAACAATGCTGATCAGCATACTATTCTCTCCGGCCTCATGATGAAACCTAGTAGGTATATCAGCGGCTGCTACATTTTCAATCCATGGCATAAAGACTCCTGGGTGGTGCTCCTACCAAGAATCGAACTTGGTTTTATACATTACCAATGTATTGTACTGCCATTGTACTATAAGAGCAAGTGTGCGCGATTGGTGCGCCCCGAGAGATTCGAACTCCCGACCCCCGGCTTCGTAAACCAGTGCTCTAATCCGGCTGAGCTAGGGACGCTTTTAATTTTTTCATAACCCGATAATGCGCTCCACTATCATTTAATCCCAATGATAGTAATGCTTTACGAATACTTCCGTTATGTACTAACAGTGCATCTATTTTTTCTTTATTAGAATATTCAGGCTTTGTCTTTAAACTTTTAAAGACGGTTTTTTCTTTTTTTGGCCTGCAACTATTGCACCAGTATTGTAAAGGAGTATTTGTAGTAGTTCCGCACACATTACATTTGTTTATTTTTTTAGGAGTTCTACCTTTGTTCCAGCCATGTGGTTCTGTTCCGGGCAAATATTTTCCTGCTTCTAAATTATCTAAATTATGATACCATAATTTTCCATAACTTCCGTTCTTAGCCCCTATTCGTTGTTTGGCTTCTATTTGTAATCTTTTCCGTAACCAGCCATATAGTTTGTTGCTTCTACGATTAGTATTACTTGCAGAGGTCATCATATTTGCAGCATACACTAGAACAGGAAGGTTATATATTTTAACCAATAATTGATGTGCTACATAATGTTCTTCAGGAGTTAACCTTACAATATTATCTTTGCTATCGTCGCCTCCCATACATTTTGGAAGTATATGATGTTTTTCTGTATAATCAGTTAATATCCTGATTTTACTTCTTTCAATTAGTGCGTCATAATGTTTTTTGTAATTCATACTTTATTTATCATTTGCGAATAAAAGTATGTAGATTCGTAGCCTAGTGTATTATCCATTATACTACGGGCGCAAAATAAACAGGATGCTGTTTTGCTTTTTTTACAGAAAAGTTTTTTTTATTTGCTGTAAGCATCCTAAAATTGGTGCAACCTCTTGGACTTGAACCAAGCACACCCGCCTCTTCAGGGCGGTGCTCTACCAGATGAGCTAAGGTTGCAAAATATAAACTACTCAGGGGTGACCTACGGGAGTTGAACCCGTACTAACAGAATCACAATCTGGGGTGCTGCCGCTACACTAAGGTCACACCTCAGTAGTCTAATATGTTTGGTCTCCGATGCAAGAATCGAACTTGCGCTCCTTGGTCCCAAACCAAGAGTGATACCATTTCACCAATCGGAGTTGAATTGAATTTGTTAAAGTAGCAGCACCACATTATTGCTGCCATTCACCCGAATTAACAAGCTCGAGCGGGATTCGGTAAGTTACTTGGGATACTGGTCCAGTTTAGTCGCCTCAATGGACCTAGTGGGTGTCGAACCCATCACCTTCTACTGTTTCGGTCCTTCGAAGAAACCTAGACAGCGTGACTTTCTCTTGCTAACACTTTAACAAAACTTGGCGCCCCTAACAGGAATTAAACCTGTCTACGTTCAGCTTCAATTCTGACTCGCAACACAGTCCAGGGCATAACTTGGCGCAGAACATTTCTGTTTTTATCCGTGTCCAGGAATATTACTCCAGACAAAAACTGCATAACTTGGTGGTTAGTGCTGTTGCGACACAGCGACATCCCTTGAGCGAGAGCGTAGGAACTTAATCTACGGGTAAACACCTCTTGGGTCGAACAGTCAGGACAATTACTTTTGTAAGGCGTACTAAGCAGCGCCTGTTCAGAGCGCTCCCTTTGGGTTACTTTCATTTCCAACTAACCAAAACTTGGTACCCCAGGCGGGAGTTGAACCCGCATTTAAATTTCTCTTTTTGAGAGAGACGACTTTGCCAATTTGTCTACTGGGGCATTAATTCTTTATGGCGGGTCCTGAGAGGATCGAACTCCCACCCTCGGTTTCGAAGACCGAGATGATATCCATTTCACCAAGGACCCTAATAAGTTTTCGAGCGACCCGCTATCTTTCTCAAGGACTCACTGGCTTGTCTCGATAACAGAGTTTAAACTACCTTGCACTGCTACTGGTGTGTCATGCTCAAGAATAGGGCACTAGCGAACAAGGGACTCAACATTATCGTCTATCTCGAAACTTGGTGGAAGTAAGTAGATTTGAACTACTGACCAACAGCGTATGAAGCTGCTGCACTACCGCTGTGCTATACTTCCAAAACTGGTAGCCTGTCCAGGTAACGATCCTGGGTCGGTCGATTATCAGTCGACTGCTCTACCATTGAGCTAACGGGCTATAAATACTTTTGTGAAAACCTACGAAAACTTTACACCGCAAGGCTTACATTTTCATTTGAGTTTAAGTTCTGCTGGAGTCTGTTACATATTTGTACGCGATCTCTATGACGGTGACTTCAAAATGAAATACTTCACCAATGTCAATCAAGCATTGCGTTTTATTAACAATCTCTAAACCATATAGAAACACACTACGGAGTCGAACCGCCTTGCTAGCTCCTCGCCCGAGGATGGCATTCGAGTAACCCATAACACCCGCCGCTAAACGGGCTCGTCACTCTATACTAGTGTGTTTTCATATGATCTGACCATAGAAAAACACACTGTACGCAACCTCTTATGCGCTGGGGTGGCCAGAATTTAATCCCAATGTGTTTATCTATAGCTACCATATAAAAACACACTCACCCGAATGGACATTGTCACCTCCGCCTGCTGTCGGAAGTGTGTTTTTATATGGTAGGACCACCCGGACTCGAACCGGGAATTGGCAGATTAAAAGTCTGCTGTGATAACCATTTCACTATGATCCCATATACAGTATTGAATTATCTTTTGAGTGCCAATTCAGACCATACATGGAATCTGAGTTGACACTACAGTTTAGCTGAACTTCGCTTCATATAGTACCTCTTTGGTTAATCATTGACTGATTGGTTTTGGGCTTTGCGTAATGCCTTATACGGCTTACGATGACTGCCCGCTCGTTTAAATAATGCCAGTCGGACCAACGGATTGCGTACGACTACTGTGGGTTTTCGTTTCATTCTGTTCTCCTACTTAAAAACATATTATAACAGTAAATGGAATTACTGTCTACTAAATTTTGGTACCAGCGTAGGGAATCGAACCCTATCAAGAACGCTAATCTGGCGCTAAAAGGTATATAAGACCTCTCTGACTCCAAGTCTCGCTGGCAAAACAGGATGCTTATTTTTACATTAAAAGTGTAATTTTTTTATTTGCTGAACGCATCCTAAAACTGGCACGGGAACCTGGGTTCGAACCAGGGACGACAGAGTCAAAGTCTGTTGTGTTTCCAACTACACTATTCCCGAATAAAATTGGCGGAAGTCAGAGGAGTCGAACCCCATCCGATTTCTCGGAACCTGGTTTTCAAGGCCAGTCGCAGGACCATCCCCGCTGCATTAACTTCCAAAAAAGAGAACCACAGCGTGAGATATCATAATCTCAGTGGCTGTGGCCGTGTTATTGTGTTTGTTTGGAGCGGGCAACGAGAATCGAACTCGTAACTTAACTTTGGCAAAGTTATGTGTTACCACTAGCACCATGCCCGCATTAACTTGGTGCCCCATGACAGAATCGAACTGCCGTAACCTGATTACAAAACAGGTGTAATGCCATTATACTAATAGGGCGAAATACTTAAATACTTGTATGACCAATAAAGATTCTAAACAATTAGTAGAAACATTGTTGTCTACTTACGATATTAATAAATTTTCATCTTCCGGTGAGCGATTGGCTTACGAAAGGGGAGTCTTGACTGGCATACTGGCATTGTTAATATGCAATCATACTTATGCTGCCATGGATATCAAAAAATTAATTGACAATCGTAGTCAGCGGTAACTGGCGGAAGACCGGGGACTCGAACCCCGAAACCGTTGCCGGTCGATGGCTTAGCAAGCCACTCCAATACCATTATGGGAGCCTTCCTAAAAATAACAGGATGCTTTTTTACTTATTGACCTGTGTGCTACCATTACACTACTAGCCGGAATCGAACCGGACCACTGGTTTGGATTAAAGTTAAAAAAGGTTGCTGGAAGCATCCTAAAACTGGTTGTCTATATTCAAGATAAATCAAAATAATTTTGTTTCGCCCATACATGTCCCCATACATTAAGTTCGATTGGACTGTCGGCGTATTCTAACATGCTATCCCAATAATTATGGTAGATAATGTCAACATCTAATTTTAAAATACTGGTAAGATATTTACTGCCGCCTTGACAAAATAATTTTGAATACTCAATTTTTAAAGGATTCAATTCTTCATTTAAAAAATTTGACCATTTTGACCAATTTGTATTTTGATTAAGTTGTACGAGTGTTGATTTTACTTGTGCAATTCTATCGTCATTGGTAATATTTTCTTTATTAATTATTTTATCTATTTCCCAAAAATCACAATTTCTACAATTGTGGATTTCTCTTCTCTTAGAGAGATAAGTTTTAACTACAAATTCCCATTTTATTTTCGATACATCAGCCGAGGCAGTGTCTATATCTAACACTAAAATCTTTTCTTGAGCAACCAATGGGATTAATGAATTGTCCTGGAAAACCGAATTATGACATGCAACTGCCCAATGCATGTCACCGCGGTTGGTTAATTCAAATCCAAAATTATTTAAAGCACTGTCCAGTGATTCCACATTTTTAACAAGTCTCAAATTTCCCATATGGCCAATGCTTACACCGGTTGCCGGGTCTATATTCCAATAGTTATTAACAAAATTTGATTGCAGTCCTAACCATCCAGCAACAAAATCTGCCCGAGCTCCGCCGGTGCCGCAGATAAAAATTAACTGTATGGGAGTCATGATATTTCTGACATAATATGGGGTTAAACAAAAAACTTACTTGATATTTATTTTACTATAACTATCAAATATTAACTTGGCGCGACATGGGGGAGTCGAACCCCCGTCTTCGGATAGACAATCCGAGATAATGGCCGTTATATGAATGCCGCTGAATTTGGTGGAGAATACTGGGATCGAACCAGTCGTGCCCGAAGACGGCGGATTTACAGTCCACTGCATCACCATTGATGCTTCTTCTCCATATTTCTATTCCCGGTCGGAACTGCACCGACGATATACTGTGAGCATCTACACAGCCTTGTTAATTCATTGCCCACAGGATTTGCATTAGGGCTCTGACGAGAAATCTTTGGTAACGCTACGGGGAGTCGAACCCCGCTTTACGGGATGAAAACCCGTTATCCTAACCGATAGATGATAGCGTCAAAATTGTTATATTGAAACATACTCGGCTCCCCTTACAACCTTGTTCCTGTCAATTCAGGATGAACCTGGCTCAAGTCCAGCGGATCCCCTTGGTTGTTTGTATCTGTCAATTCAGATTGAAAGTGTGTTTCAATATAACTTCTCGCCGCGCAGTGCTTCACAGCCGGGCGGACTGTTATCACTCTGCAACAAAATTGTGCTCGGTGTTGTCTCCGGGAGAAATCTATAATTTTAATTTTTAAAGAACTGCTGCAACTAACTCTATCGTTTGCTGCTATGTGTTCATTATAACACTGTTTTGATTAATTGTCAATGACCGTTCAATTTGTCGGGTCATTGTGACTTGGAGTACAGGGTCGGATTTGAACCGACGATTTTACGGATTTGCAATCCGATGCATTGGGCCGCTCTGCCACCTGTACATACTTTGGCGTACCCACTAGGACTCGAACCTAGACTGACGGTTTTGGAGACCGCGATGCTGCCATTACACTATGGATACATTGTTTGGTGGAGGTGACAGGACTCGAACCCGCTACCTACTGCTTGCAAAGCAGCCGCTCTCCCAGCTGAGCTACACCCCCAAATTCTTTTACTTACTGTCAGCGCCGCGGTCTTTATCTTTGGGACCGCGCACGATTACTTCACTGCATAACTGCGCATCAATCATCATGCGTTTGAACGCATTACGAGTGGCAGTGTCTTTAAATGGTAGCAAGGTCATCATTGTTTTGTTACGCTTGCTGAATTTAAAAGTTTTTGTTGGAGTCATGATTGCTTTCTTTAATAAACTAACGGATTAACTATGGTACATCGTGACAGTTTCGAACTGCCGACCCGCTGCGTGTAAAGCAGCCGCTCTACCACTGAGCTAACGATGCAAACTGGTTGCGGGGCTTGGATTTGAACCAAGGATGGCAAAGGCTTATGAGACCTCGCTGGTGACCGGACCCTCCCCGCGATAACTTTCGATTTTATAAGAGCACAACATTTTCACAAACAGAGCCTGTCTTATCGGCAGGGTGTGTTATACACTTAAAAAATGGAGCGGGGTAGGAGAATCGAACTCCTGCCGTGAGCTTGGAAGGCTCTCGTTCTACCATTAAACTAACTCCGCTTTATCTCTAATATGTTCCCAAGTTAATTCTAACTTAGACAACATATATATTTTAACATTATTTTGTGCAGAACACAAGATAATTTTATTCAAATCTTTTGTAATCAAATAATCATTTTTAGGATCTAAATAGATATCATATTCTGGCAAATAAAAATCTGGAGTATAATGTCTCTGCTTACCAGTAGAATCTATCCACGGCATTCTTTTCGGACGATTCCAAATTATACCGTGCTTATCTAATTCTTGTGCTACTGCTAACTCATATGACGATTCTAATATAATTCCGTTATAATTAAAAGTCTTTCTATAATTCTTGCCACCAAATTCTCTATCAATTGCTATCTTAGATAGCTTTTGCTTTGTTATTTCTGAATGACCAGCATTACCATTTTTTATTCTAGTTGCTGAAGCCATTTGTTTTTGTGCTAACTTTGGACGTGATTTGAAGAACTTACTATTTGATAAGTTCTGTTTAGTCATCCCAAACTTAGCAGCAGTTTCCAAAATAGTATGTCCGTTGTCGTAAAAACTTTGAACTTCGATCCAATTATATTTGTTTTTCATAATTGTATTTAGCTCAAGACTAAGGTATTACCACTATACGAACCCCGCGAACTTTATTGAAACACACTGACAGAAGATTTACCCAATTGGCTGCTGGCGTGCTTCTGCTTCAGGATGCCATCCCTTTTAACTAACAATGCACTTCAATAAAGTGTCTAGCTACTCACACCACATGAGCCCTAGACTGAGCAGTTACTCTGTCCACACATTTTTTGCTTTGGCTTTAAGTTGTGTTCTCCACCCTAGATAGTTTTTGGTATCCCATGTTAGCGGGACCATAAGGTCAATTCCTAGCGTACCCCCTGTTCTATCGTTTCAGGGACGCACTTTTTAACGTTAAAAGTGTAAACCGGGATTTTTGGTGCCCCAGAGGAGACTCGAACTCCTAAAATTTGGTTTCTAAGACCAACACGTATACCAATTCCGTCACCGGGGCATTCAAATACTTATCTTGGCTCCGACCGCTGGAATCGAACCAGCCTTCAAGGATTAACAGTCCTCTGCCCACACCGTGTTTGCTTCGTCGGAATATCTTTCACTTGCCTAGTATATAGTCTATGCCATATACTGTCAACGATTTATGTAATTTTCTTAAGGTAATCTCGGCCGATGTGACCTGCTTGGATTTCTTCCAGTGCGGCTACCACCGGTTTACTACGAGTAACGACCTTGGGCTTGTGGCCACGCTTCAATTCTCTTGCCCGAACGCAAGCAACCAATATCATATCAAAACGATTGCCAATATTGGCCACGCAACGATCGGTATCAACTAGTACAGTTTCTTTATTCATATTTGCCTTAAAATTATATTATACACTATAATTATTTAATGGTCAATATATTTTGATAAATCGACTTGTAAATTATGTTTATTTGCATAGTCTATATGATCTTTATTATTTGGTTCTGGATCACGATTATATTCCGAACTCGTATTCGATTTAAAAAAAGAATTTAAATCTTCTTCATTGGAAAAAGAATCAATGGTCATACTATCTGGTGTATGATAAGTTTTTATCCAGTTAATATAATCATTTGCGGCCTCCAATGAAACAAAAATTTTTATGGGGCTTCCATCCTTTTGGTACAGTGATCTATTAATATCACCGTTTAATTTATTTAAAATAAATTGACCGGTTTTTTCCATTTCGTCTAATTTAAAATGAAGTAAAATTCTAAAATCATTATCATGATCATAACTCCATTTTTCACTGACTGTATAAAACATTTGGCATCTTTACTATTAATTATATTTATAAACATGCGTTATGGGTATTCTAAAACATACCAGTGTCACGGTGATACCTGTGCGCTGTTCCCCGGGGCAATCGAGACCCCTGAACGATAGTCGTCTAATATGTTTTAGAATACCCAGCATCTCTGCTGAGTATGTTAGGGTCAATACCCTAACCAGGAGTCTTACTAAGAGCGTTATCGCCGCTCGTTCATGTTTCCTGTCCGCCCGATTTCGAACTGTTTAAGGTGTGTTCTGTGGTACTGCGTCTACCCAACTTACACCATCTAACCACGAAGTTCTGGTCTTGCACTGCGCGGACGCTGTGCTACTACCTCTGCTCGTTTAACCTTTTGCACAATCAATTTTTGAAATTGTTCTGCTGTCAAACTGTGCTCGGTAGTCCATTGAACTTCGCGAATTCTTTTCTTAATGTCTGCCTTCATTCATTCCTTTACTAAAACAAAACCCCAGGGAGTTTAAGCCTGGGGTCCTTTGAAGTTTTGAAATATCTTAAGTGATTTACTTAATCATTTTTCCTTCTCGGACCCTGGTATAACTCTCCGGTGTGCGATCATTCCCCATGACATTAATCGCAAGCCAGCAAGCGGCGTTAAAGCCTAGCTGTTTGGCTATACTATTAATTGTATGTGATGACTGCGATGTTTTCATATAAGTATCTATTATAATTTATTTATGCCTTGTTGTCAAGAACTTTTTAATTTATTTTTGGTGCTCCGAGCCGGAATCGAACCGGCATGCCCTTGCGAGCGGCAGATTTTAAGTCTGCTATGTCTACCTATTTCACCATCGGAGCATCGTTCTATTATACAACCTTTCGGATTAATTGTCAATACCTAGGAGTAGTTTTGGTACATCGCGTGGGTAATGCTCCCACCCCGACCGATTATGAGTCGGCTGTTCCCCTGTAGAACTTGCAATGCATTGTATCTATTATATAGCTTTAGAGATTAAATGTCAATATCAGAAACCAATTTTCGGCATTGCTTCTTGCTCTGGTCCAAATACATTAGGCATTTCAACTTTTAAAGTGGCAATTTCAATAGCATCATTGATATAGCGAGTTGCGCCAGTATTGGCGTCAAAGAATAAAATACCGTCAAAGCCCGAAACAGTTTGATAGTTGTCGTAACTCATAATACCCCACCCTTCACGCATTGCAGCCAAATCCCCAGATGCTAATGTTTGAGCGAATATCTTATTGTCATTAGGATCCGTAAATCTAAACATACTGTCGACAATAATTTGGCTTAACTGTGTTGTTACTTTAGGATCTAATTGTTGCCTAGCAGTGGCCCAACCAGACAGGCTCATGGCTCGACCAGGATTTAATCCAGCTTTTTCAAATGCATCTCTCACTGCGCCAGTGTTATATTTGGCTTTTCTAGGGTCTTGTAATCTTCCCCACGAAGCAATTTTACCTTTGACCTCTACAGAAACTTTATCCATAATAATCAAATCGCCGGCGCCTCTGCTGGTGCCAGCAAATTTAATCAGCGGACTAAATGCAGCCAGGGCCACTTCGCCCGGGCCCACACCCATGCTTACTATGGTTTTGCTGGCCGTCATGAATACTTGCTTGGCAAAATTGTTGCCAGTAAAGTAAGTTTCTAAACTACCACTAGGCGCCAACAATGCTTGAATATCAATATAACCTCGATCAAATCCATTGATGAAATCATTTTTTTCTTGGTATGTGCCACGAGTACTGTTAATTATTGCAATTAATTTATCTTTAACAGAGATTGCATCATCATTTGCACTCAATGCTGCTTGAATTCTAAGATCAAAATCTCCGGCGCCCAGAGTCTGATATACACGATCTAATCCGTCCCTGTCAGCTTTTTGCACCAGACCAACAACTTCTTTTCGCAGTTCGGCGTCGGTGGTGTCTGCGGAGTATTCTTTTAGTATGTTAAATTCGTGAAATCTCATGAGCTGCCTCTAATTATACTATATTTATAATATCTATACTCAGTATTGATTTGTTGCGCTGCAATAAATACTATGTCAGTAGAAACACTAATATGGTTTCCACTGATATAGCCAATATAGAAAAGGAACACAAAATGTCAAAATCTATTAAAAAATTCTTACAAAGAATTTTCAAACAGACCAGCGAATTCGAAAATTATATCGCCAGCAAAAATCCACAAAGTGCAGCAGAAGTTGACCACTGGTCAAAAGTGTATTCATACAGCAAAGGTGGTCGGTATGGTATCTAAATTTAAATTATTTTTTCTAGCTGTATATCGCAGCTTGGAAGAATTTGGAACTCAACGAGCAAATCGCCAATTGGCGCAATACAAAAAATTAGGAATGTTGAAATGAAATCACTGCTAACTTCAATTTATAAATTTATGACCACTGTTGTTGAAATCGTCCGCGAAAGCAGACAAGATCAAAACAGGCGTCATTATTATTAATAACTGATAAAGTTATTTGCGTAGAATATCGTCTTCCACGCAATCTTGGCCATACTGAATCTCAATCAGCTTTAACGGCTGATCAGTTTCATTACACAGCTGGTGCCACTCACGGCATTCAATAAAAGTGTGTTCATGCACCTCTAAATAGCATTTGACATCACGGTCTGTGCTGGTCTCTTCCAGCGTGTACACTGTGGCTGTGCCTTGGGCCACAAACCAAAACTCTTGTCGTAGATCATGGCGTTGCATGCTCAAACAGGTCTTGGGCATGACAGTGAGTTCTTTGAGTTTGGTGTTGGCACCTACTTCGTGCAGCACACGATAGTATCCCCAGGCTCGACTAGTTTTAGGGGCTTTCCATTCTTCCAGTATCCAGCTGCTGCTGTTCTTTTTATCATCGCCGCCCACGCCAAACGCAAACTCCAAATTATCATCCACTAGATCCATTTCCGGAATGTTGTCTGAAGTTCTATCGCCGCCATTGGCAAAAATAATAGTAGCAGTAGGATACATTGCTCTAACGCCTGTGATAGCATTTTTACTGCTACCGTCTGCATCGGGATAACAAACGACTCGATCAACTACTCCAAGAGAACTGACAATCTTTTCTCTTTCGTAGGTGTGCATAAAGGCTCTTCCCTTTTTACGCACCAACCACTCATCCGAGTTTAAGCCTACGATAAGCATGTCACCTAATTTTTTAGCAGCTTCAAAATACGCAATGTGTCCGCTGTGCAGTGGATCGAATCCACCAGTTACTAATACTATTTTCATACTTGATTCCAGTTACAAAATTGGCCGCTGAGCCAGTGAGTTTGAATATCTTCTTGTTTCAATAATCCAAATGTCTTAATGCTGTTCATGGCAGATTCGGGCAACAACTTCTTTTCGCACAAATCATACCAAGAAGTTGTCCGTGGATTCATAGGCTCGTGTTCACTTTTATAAACCACACAATGAATCCAAGGATCATTTGGATGCTTTACAAAATGTCCATCGTGACAATCAAATCCATTGACTGCCAACATATATAACAAATTTGTGATGGTATAATGAAAATAATTGCCGGGTAAACTGCGAACAACGGGTTTGTTATAGGTAATATTGATAGTCTGGGGTACAATTAGTACCAACATGCCGTTGGCGTTCATCTGCAGATTCCAATTTTTTAATGTGCCCAAGGGGTTGGTAGCATATCTAAAACTGTCATGACTCCATATGACATCGGCTCGGATATTTTGATTATATTCTTCAAAGTCGGCCTGCATGATACGCATGTTGTCAGTGTTGACAGCGGCTCTACTGAGATCTAAATCTACGCCCAAACATTTATAGTTATGTGGTCGCTCTGCGCCATTTTCATCCAAATAAGTTTTTGTTGCCCACCAAGCAAGATCAAGACCAACCCCGCAACCCATGTCACAGATTGTGGTTATACTGTCCATGAAGTCGTCGTAATTGGCAATGAGATTCAGTGTCTCAAGACTATGTTGATGGCTGTCCGAGTCAGACTTAAAAATGTTCATATGACCACATCCTCCATTCCGGCTGTGCGCAATCTGGTCACATGCCCCAACATGAAATTTTTACTTTCGATACCTTTTAACAAGCCCAACCATTTATTACGAACAAGAGCCACTTCGTTGATGATGGTTTCAAAGTCAATGACTTCATCTTCACCGTCTACATATTTTTCTGCATCACGACTGGTCAGCGCTCTGTTGTAGTTTTCCAAATACTTTTGAAAATGTTTCTTACGGATCTTGCGTAATTGAATGTTGAGATAGTTGAGTACTGCTTCAATTTCTTGCAGCTGATTAAACCGATGCTCGGTAATGCCGGGCAAGCCTGCAATACTTTTTTCCAAATTGCCTTTGACACTGCAATCGTATTTTCCCTCTACTAATTCATTTTCATAGTAATTAATAAAGGCTGGTATATTACCCAGATCGTCGACTATTTTGTTGTACCATGCCATTATTCATTGATCCAATTAATAAAAGATTCAGGAAATATATTCAACGACAAATTTCGTCTTCTAGCAAATTCTTTTATAAAAACTGCTGCTTCTTGTTTTTGTTTTTGACTGCACGGAGTGTTTATTGATTCTATTATATCAGGCATGATTGATTTAAAAGTGGCCAATAGTTTAGATAGTTTAAGTTTACTAGTATCATCTAATACATTAATTGACAAAAAAGTCGGATCGTTACACATATTAAAAGTCATAGGATGCGTATCAAACTCATTGAAAAAATCAGCTAAGCCAAATAATGTAATATTACTCAATGTTAAATTAAATCTAAAAGGTATGCCCGATTCTTTAACTATTTTTAAATTATTAATAAACTTAACATACGAATTGCCGTACCTATTAAATTCATAGAGTTCTCCGATATTTTCAGCGCTAATAACCAAATTAACATTAGGAATGTGTTTTATTTTTTCTAATTCATTGATTAATCGATGAGTGTTTACTCCTAGACCAGTCCAAATCTCCAAAGATTCACTGCATACTGCTTTTGACACTAAATTAGACAGGTCTAAATTCAAAAACGGCTCGCCGCCTGTTATCATAATTTTTTCAGCAGGCAGTAATGCAATTTCATCTAGTAGCACATCTCTAGTATTAGCTTTCATCATTTCTTTTTGGCTTAATTTATAAATGACTTTATCTTTTTGTGTCATTGAATATCGATCGGGCTCGCTGACTTGATATTCTCCGTTAACAACTAAGTCGTCGGCCCATGCGCTGCTAAATTGTTTACAACAATAAGAACATGTCAGGTTACAGTCAGAACCAATTATTATGTTTAGGCTACTCGGAGTCGAATTTAAATTAGTATGAGTTTTAATCTGACTATTACTGAGTTGGCGGCGGCTTGGAATTCCGCGATCTTCTGCTTGCCAGCAAACAGTGCAACTAGAGGGACGGTTGTCGTCGAGTAGCTGTTGGCGTTCTGATTTGAGTTTAGTAGTATTAAATAATTGTCCGGAATTATTAGTCAACCAATCGATGTCGATTCTATCAGCAGTTGCAGTGCAACAACTGGTTGATTCTTGTTTTTCGATGTCAACACCAAACCACCAAAATTTCTGAGAACAATAGTTGTTCATTATTCTTCGTAGTCGTCTTCGTCTTCGTTGTCTTCAAGTACATCGGGCGCAAACTCTTGCAGACTGCGTTTGGTATACGAGTCAATTCCAGCAAACTCAGCAAGGTCAGCATCTCCCAACAAGTCAACTAATATGCTCATTAGATTATCGCTGGCGTCTTGCCTGTCTTTTTGCGGAATATATTGTTTAAGGGCTTGATAAACTTCACCCAATCCATCTAAATCTATACTCATGGTATTGTTCCTTGTGATAATGTAGTTAGTCCAGAGTAATTTGTTTTAAATTTTTATAAAACAAATTACTGCTGTCATTATTCCATTACACTTTCAGTAGACTCATCAATCACAGGTGCTTCCTCAGGTTTGCGCCCGGAAATTAGATGTGGATTTGTGGTAATTTCTGTCATCACAGTATCCAAGCAACCATCATCGTTGCGTTCCCAACCTTTGCGGAACTTCTTGATAATTTCGCCATCTTTGGTAGTGTAAACAAGACTGTTGCCTTCTTTTTTCAACAGTTCTTTACCTTCAATCAAATCAGTTAGTCCGCTATAGGGATTCATGCCTGTTTCATAAGGGATCTTTACTTGTACACTTTCAAACGGTTTGGCGTAGCGTGTCTTCATGATCTTGCAAGCAGCACGAATACCTTTGACTTCAGAGATCTTATTGCCGTCATCGTCTTCTTTGAGCTTGAGTTTACGCATGGCCACAACGATACTGCTGGCATAGATAAAGCCTTGTCCACCACTAATCTTGTCATCTGGATCAAACATATCCTGGCTGGCGTAGGTATGATTAGTTGCAACCAAACCCAAATTCAAGTCGCCGAACATGTTTACACAATTACGAACCAGTGCTGTCAGTGCCTTGGGCTTGCGGCCCATGTCGCCCTTCATATCGCCTGCGTTGAATTGATTAACATCAGTAGGGGTTAACAACATGCCTAAACTGTCTAGCACAAACAAGACTTTGGGTCTACCTTCTGCAGGCAATGTTTTGTATTCCTTGACAAACTCACTGATCATTTTAGCCACATCATCGATCATGGCCATATTAAGTTTCAGCAACTTATCTTCTCTGGTGTCTACACCCAAGGCATGTAGCCACTTCTCGTCAAGTGCATTTTCAGTATCTATTAGAATAGGAAAGATACCTTGATCCTGCGCATTCTTGACAATGTTACCAGAACAAATGAATGACTTACCAGCACCGGATTCGCCGGCAAACACTGTTACTTTACCCAGTGGGATACCTTTATTAAAGTCACCACTGATAAGATAGTTCAGTGCGAAATTGTTTGTTGACACCCAGTCAGTCGGGTCATTGAAGCCTACGCTTAGGCCTTCGATACTTTTCGTAATTGTTTTACGAAATTTACTTACATCAAATGGTTTTGCCATGATTATTTCCTTAATTAATTTGTAATGAAAATGTGTTTTTGTTTTTAATATTTTTATAAAATATTTGTCGATAATCCGTTAACTTGCTATCAATATCTAATAGGTTACCCAAATTTAAGTTTCTACCTGATGGTATTTTATTACGATGTGCGCACCAGTCAACATATTCAATACTAAGCGGAATCGTTTGTGGTTTTACTAGACTAACTTCTACATAACCCACTAGTTCGTTGAACGAGTTTTCGTCGTCGTGTTCCAACTTATCATCAAATGTTTCGAATTTATTATACAAGGTTCGGCCTAAATGATTAAATTTAATTCGAAGATTGTTTACATTGTTTGTTAATCGAGACTTAGAAAAAATATTATCAGTTTGGCAAACTGAATTAGTTTCAAATTGTAGGTCTCGAAAACTTTCTTCAAATTTATGAATATGATTATTAATATTATTCGTGTGGTTGTACATTAAATTTAATTTTGCTAATACCATATACATAGGCGGAGTTAACTCATTGTCGGGAAATTTTTCTAGTATTTTATCGGCCATCGTAGATATTTCAATATTATCAGACTGTTGATTTGCTTTGATATCGTATGTCTGATTGTACCAATTTACCCAAGCAGTATGCAATCGATTTAAATTATCTTGATTCAAATATTCTAAATCGCTATAAGTTTCTATCAGCGTACTATTCAATTGTCGAATAATTTTATTGTTATCATTGATACTGGCATGCAATAACATTATCAATTTATCAAATTGATTGTTGTCAGAGCTAAATGAAAAATTATTTTTATTAATTGATTCTAGCCACTCAACATAATATACTGCTATGTCAGGGTTTACCAAAGAAAATGATACATCATCACCGGTATTATTAAAAACAATTGAGATATTCATATTAGAACGGCACAAGGAAAAATCCTTGTGCCATATGCCAATTATTTATTTCTGGCGATTACGAATCATTGCCAAAATATCTTCAGCTCGCTGACTGCTGGGTTTGGCTGCTGCAACAGGAGCAGATGTTTCATCGGCATCAAATGCTGGGATGTCATCATCTGTGATTGCTGGAGCAAGTTTTGCCACTGGGGCCGGAGCAGATTGTGCTGGCGCAGGGTGAGCTGCATCGTCATTGCCCTTGAAGCCGGATGGCTTGTAGTAAGCACCCCAACGCTCTGGATCATACGCTTCGCCGTCGACACTAGCTTCAAACATTTCTTTGATGATACGCAGTTCGGCTTCGCTGGGTTTCTTGGGAAGGAAGTCAGCAAGATTGTACAAACCGAATTTTTCAATTGCGGCTGTTTCGTCTGCGGTAATAGCAGACTCTTTACGGGCCCAGCTGGAAGTGCTGTAGTCAGCGTAACCACCTTTACTGGTCTTTTTAACAGTAAAGTCCAGACCACCTTCGTAGTCAGTTGGTAGATTTTCCAACTCGGGATCCATCAGTGCATTTTTAATCAAGTTAAAAATTTGCGGACTGATGATGAAACGACGAATTGGATTCTCTGGAGTTTTGTCGTCACCGATTGGATTGTCACGAACAAAGCCTTGGAACAAGTAACTACGCTTCTTCCAGTATTTGTTTGCTGTTTCTTTGAGACTTTCGTCTTTGTACCAACCACGAACTTCTGCCAGTACTGGGCAAGACTCGCCCCACATTTCAACGCAAGGAACTTGCACAAATGTTGGCTTGCTGTCTGGCTGACCTTTGATACCAGCAAACGGAAGTTTGATGATCAGTCGTTCAATCCAGAAAAAAGTGTTTTTGGTGTTTGCATCTGGGAGGAATCGGATGCGGGCTGTGGTGCCTTCTGCGATGTTCCAGTGCGGATAGATAGCGTTGTCGCCACCTGATTGTGAGTTACCGCCTGTGCGGTTTTCGCTTGCTTGAAGTTTTGCGCGAATGTCAGCTAAAGATGTTGCCATGATATGTTCCTTTTAAGTTAAGATGGTCTTTGTGAGTCAGATATACTCTGCACCGTTGCATTGTATAACATATGTATTTAGTCTGTCAAGTCTAAAGCTACATATTTTGTGGATCACAGTGCAGTATAACAGCACTGTGTCAGGAAATCAATTTATTTGGTTAAACCCGCAAGGCGCTGCATATCGACCAAACTGTCTGCATTTTCTGAGATTCCTGCATTAGTTCTGGAAAGGTCAACATCGACTGTGGTGCTGTTCCCGGAGCCGTAGCCGTAATCATATACCCCAAATCTGGGCATGGTCATCGAGGAATCAAACTGCGCGATGATATCTTTGGCTCGTTCCACTTCTTCTCGGCTTTCGAAATAGTAAACTCCATTTTGGAATCTAAAATCGAATCCATTGTCATTAAACAATTCTGCCAAAGTTTGATCTTCAACATCGTCGTCCATGACATTGCCATCCATGTCCCGTTCATCGTTGACCGCATTGGCCATTGGGCTGTTGACATTGACTCCGATTTCATCTTCTTCAATGTCCCGGGCGTGGTCCGAACTGTATCTATTTTGTTGATCAATTGGATTGTTGCTGGTTTCGTCTACTATGTTGTTGGCCCATGATTCAAATTCATCGCCCACTGCATCTTTGCGTGTTTTGTAGGCACGGTGTACAATGGGCAGAGCATCCATGAGTCTATCGTCAAATACTCTACGAACAAATCTTTCTCGTAACGAGTCTATGTCGATATTGTCTTCTTCTAATTCTTCGGGCTGCCATAACGCACGATATTGATCGTAGCCCCGTTGACTGCGAATAGTAAACAAGTCTCTGTGTAACTTGCCGTAATGGTCAATGGCAGTTTCTACCATTGCACCCGTTTCTTTATCTTCAAACTGTCGTCCGCGCATATTGCGAACAAAAGTTTTCAAACTGTTCATCTCTTTGATAACTTTGACTATGTGTTGGCCAAACTCATCGTGCAGTGCTCCACCGTTTTTTGCATGACGGGCTATTGCTCTTGCGCCGTTAAATGTGGTGCCTTCTGGACAACGAACTCGTTCTCCTAGGGAATTCTCAATGTAGAACGCCTGTATATTTCGGCTTCTTGCACCAGGTTTAGTGTCGTCCACAATACGATTTTTGTGTCGAGCAATGATACGAACATCATTGCCCAGTGATTCGTAGCTGCTGCGGCTGGTGCCATACAGTTTGCTTTCATTGACTGTGATATCTTCTTTATCTAAGACCTGTGCATCTTTGTTGGCATGCTTTAAGTCTTGCAAGTTTAGGCCGCTCTTGGCTATGTCCCGGACATCAAAACTTAATAAGTTACGCTTGGCAAACAGTCTCAGATTTTTTAAAAATGCAAACCAATTTTGCTCGTGCTCTTCGGACATGGCTGCGTCCATCTCTTTGTCGAAATAGACTTTAAGGTTTTGTTCGTCTACTAAACTCAAAGTAACATTGCCGTAATTTTCGTCATCCACTGAAAAATCAAAGTTAAAGAATCTAGCTTTTTCGGGATCTAGTGTGGCTTTGGCATTTTCATCTCCGATACTGACTCCGTCGAATCTGCTGCGGATTTTGTCAAATAAGTTTTCGGCAATTTTTTCAATTTGGATCATAGTTATATATTTATACTTTCGGGTAGAACCAAGTATAGCTGCTAATTCTGTAACTGTTGGCGGGCACAAGGTTATTCATTCCATGCATCTGTTGTGTGCCGTTTATCATAATATATCCAGTGTTTTCAGTGTACGGTGAATGGTATCTAATAGACTTATCTGGATTATAAAACACTGTGCCCAATACAGAGTCATTGACATTCAAATATATCTGCATACTCGAACTGACGCCCAAATTATCCAAGTGTGGTGCCATCGAAAAGCCGGGCAGATCTAGCCAAAATCCCGTATCACATGCTGCCATATCCAACCCAATATTTTTTGATATTAACGGCAAGTGTGCTTGTACACAGTTTTCAAATTGTGCATATATAGAATCCGGAGCGTACATCAGTCTGCGTCTAGGGTATTCGGCTTGCCAATCTTCTTTTCGCCAATCGGTTTGCAAATGATCTATCGCAGCGAACTCTGCCAACAATTCTTGTGGGTATATGCTGTCAACTCGAAACAAGTTGGCAGTGCTGTCAACTGCGGTTATATTCATGTCATGATAAAAGGCATGGGCATCAACATGTCCTCTGAACTATCTTTAAGATGCTCGTCTAAATTGGGATCAAATTCTCTCAAGAATGTGGCCATGCGTATGGCCAACAACATACTCATGACCAAATCATCAGTCTCGCCTATTTTGGCTGCATATCCACTACCAGAGGCAACAAAAGTTTTTAATTCACTGATCAATGACTTGCTGGCAATATGTAATTTTCTAGTTTCTATTAGATTTTTAAACTTTGAACAAGCACTGAGCTTGGACTTATTAGTTGTGGTAAATCCTTTGCGATATCGTCTGCTGTTCCCAGCACGGTTAGGTTCGCTTAGGAAAACACCTTTGATGTTTTGTTCTCCAAATTCTTCAATTGATACCAGTGCTGCTTCTCCCAAGGTATTATTTTCAACACTGTAATACACATCAGTATCCACGCCTGTGCATTCTGTAAGGTATTTTGTAATTTCCGATAGAATTTTTACCTGCTGTTGTACCGGTGTTTTGTTGTGCTGCCACTCACCGATTTGTTTCATCGAAGGCAATTCTATTATTTGGATGGCGCTGGGATCTCCGCCTGTGCCTAGACTAGGATCCAGTGCTACTATGTACACTCGACCTTTTTCTGGTTTCTTGTACCAACGGACTTGGCCTTGTTTTAATATTGGATCAATGCCGGCCATCTCAGTTAAGAAGATAGGATTAATCAGGGTCTCGTCAAAGATAATGAATTCGCATTCCATTTCTCGACGGAATCGTTCCTCACCCAACTGAGCTCGCATCTCCGATGCCCACGCTTCGTCGCGGTCTGGATGCTCTTCCCATTTGCTACGATAAGCACGGAAACCATTGGCACCCAATTCTGTTTCGTTTCCGTATTCATCTAATCTTTTATTGGCCTGACGCCAAATTTGTGCGAACTGGTCTTCATCACTGTTGGGAGTTGATGTGATAATACACTTACCACCAGTGGCCAATGTGGGAGCAATAGCAGTCCAGAACTCACTGGCAATGCTGGGACGAACGAAAGCAAACTCGTCGCAGTACAGTAATGATATACTCATACCACGACCAGTGGTTTCTGTTGTGGTGGCGCTGACAATGCGACTGCCGTTATCAAAGTCAATTGACCCTTTGTTGTAGCTGGTAACACCTGCACGAATAAAGTTGGGCACCGATTCATAAGCATAACGAATACGCTGCATAATCTCTTGAGAGCCCGTGTACTTATGGGCTGCAACTAAAATAGTACTGTCCGGCACAAACATTGCATACCAAAGTAGATACCCAGCTGCGGTTGTGCTCTTGCCAGTTTGACGAGGCATCAAACTAATACTGTATCTATAATTGTGATAGGTATCTACCAACCGCCTTTGATATTCGTACGGATTGTACTGTAACCGTCCTCGGGTCGGATGCTGAATGTAAAAGTAATTGTCCAGAAAATACTGCGGGCCTGTGACAGGGTCAGCACACCGAATAATCTCAGCTATCTGATGTTCGGTATAACTTTCCTGCATATTCGGTTTTTTGATTAAAACCGTTTCCATTGTTGGTGCTGCCATATTCTGGTTGTTCTTTATTAAATAATACTATATAATATACATATATTTATTAACCTATCAGTGAGATTTTAAATTGTCCGATGTACTGCTGCTCAATCTAGATTATAATCCAATCAGCATTCTTCCATTGAGTGTTATTAGTTGGCAACATGCCGTCAAATTGCATTTTCTGGGCAGGATTTCTATTCTCGAAGAATACGAGGATTGGATTATCCACAGCGAAAAATTCGAGATGAAAGTGCCCAGTGTCTGTGTGACCAAAGAATACTTCAGCTTCAAAAAGAGCGCCAAGTTCAGTCGAAGCAACATGTACCTGCGCGACATGTATCAGTGCCAGTACTGTTTAGAAGTGTTCGAACACAAGGAACTCACTTTGGATCATGTCATACCCAGGGCAGAAGGCGGAAAAACTACTTGGACTAACTCAGTGACTGCTTGCAAATCCTGCAATCATAAAAAGGGTGCCAAACTGTGGAAACCTGCCAGGGCTCCGTTCAAGCCTGATCATTTTCATCTTATCAACAAGTGGAAAGCTCGACCCGTACAGGTCAGACATCGTAGTTGGTATCAGTACTTGGGAATCGAAACACCAGCTTAAATGGGTTTTTCTTTTGTAAGATATGGCCTAGAAAACCAGAGTTTGAACCAGGCATCCGTGCCTGGTTCAATATTATGTTTTTTCATAAGTTTGGCTTTTTCTGTGCCAGTGTAGCTCATGTTACTCTCTGGCGTGCCCAATTTGTATTCTTGCATCAATGGGCGATTGGTAATACCTGCCAGCAGTTTAAGTTGTGCCAGCTCGTCCATTAGGTAGATGTAAGCCTAGCAATAGGCTTTCCTCTGGGTGTTGCAGGAAGATCAACATTTGGGTCGCCGTGCAACAAATTCCACGGATGATCAGCAGGCAATTCAAGACCTTTTTGAACTATCGGTGCGGCCTGTGCGGCCGGATCGTCTTTGATTTTATCGGGTACTGATATAATGCCAGTCTCTGCTTTGCCGCGATTGAAATTCATTGGCGAGCCTGGTGTTGGTGTGAGATCCACATCAGCATTATCTTCTTGAGTTTTTATCACTTCAAAAATTTTCATACGCCGTACTTATTTCGTTTTGGCTTGGCCACGGGACTGTCGGTATATGTACTTTTCAATTCCATACTTCTAGTATCACCATTGTTCATATCTTCATGATGACTGCCCACAGCCTGAAATGCTTGTTTGAGCATGGCCTGTTCTTCCTTGGTATAAGGAGCTGCAATATCATTTCTGCCGGCCCAAGATTCTGCATCAATTTTTGGTCTCAATGGAGATACTCCATCAGAACTGGCCACTGCCATCATTACACGATTAAGCTCGTACACTCGATCCGCAAACTGCTTGTCGCGGAATTTAATTAATCCTACAGATGATTGTTGAAAGCGTTGACTGACATCACCGACCTTGTGTACGGGTTTCTCTTCGTTAAGGATTATATCTTTAATTTTCATACACCGTATTTATTTCGTTTGGGAATAGCAACTGTGCTGGTTGTATTTGTATCTACGGCTTCTTCAGACTTTTTACCAGAAACAGATCTTGCGCCTTTGGCATACTTTTTACCCATTAGTTTCAATGCTAATTCCACAGTTTCATCGTCTGCGTCGGTATATGCAACAATGGTCATGTTTTCACCAAATGCACTTACGGTATCCATAGGTTGATCAGATCTGGCTGAAGCTAGTGCCACTCCCATTCGATATTGAATGTACGGATCTTGATTTCTTAACGCAGGTAGCACCCAAGTATTCGGCATTGCTCGATCAACACTATGCGGTAATTGACCAATTACGCCTTCTACCAGTATTTCTTTAATTTTCATATTACCAAGCTCGGCAGGACCAATAACGAGCCTTGTGTCTCGGACCTGGGTTGGCACAGTTATGGCGGGCTCTGAATGATTTTCTACGAGCAGGAATACTTTTCTTGATGCGCATATTTTTGTCGCCAAAATTAACTTTGACAACATTGCCGTTTGGCCCCATGACATAAACCTTGGACTTCTTAACATCGCCAGCCATTGGTTTACCTAATGGAACTTTGCGGCCTTGATATTCAGCTTCAAACAATGCACCGCTGACACTCAGCAGTGCCAAAGTCTTTTCGTCACTCTCAACGATAACGCCATCGGGCATAAAGCCCACAACATCAGTTTCAATGACCATGTTGCCCAATTCGATATCGAAGCGGTCTCCGACCTGAATATTTTCATTTACGATGACTTCAGTTATTTTCATTTTTTTATCTTGATGCTGTTGTATTCTTTCATCAATTGAGCGCTTAAACTTTCTTGCATGGCAAGATTGTTGTCACCAAATTGATAGCCGCCTGGCTTCATTACTTTTTCTTGTCCTGCAACATCGCCGTTGCCACCTTTGGTCAGTGCTTGTACAGGTGCTACTTGTTCGTCAGGAGTTGTGCTGGCTTGATAGCGTGGATCTTTTTCTTCTTCCATTGCTTCTTGGCCGTCTTGTGCAACTACTACTATTTCTGGTTCTGCTGCCGGTGCTGCACCGCCGCCACCCATGCCTGCAAGTTTCAACATTTGCATTAGGTCACCTGCAGCATCACCGTCAGCAGTGATAGTAACACTCTTGGTACCATCACTATTTTGACTTGTGCTGATGTTCATGTTGCCTTGTTGTTTTTCCATATCAGAGGCCATGCCACTGATTGGACTCATTCCACATTCTTTAAGACCAGCAATTCTACGCATTTGATTTAAAGTAATATCACCTTCTTTAAGGTCATATTCTTTGCCGCCCACTTTAAATGTTTCGCCAGGTTGTATGCCGTCTGCTTTGGCATCGACTACTGTTTTGCTAAACGCATTTCCTTCTTCCATGTCGTCTTCGTCAATTTCGTCAGTGTCATCACGATAACCGTCCCAGACAGGATCGGTCTCTTTTGTGTAGTATGCTGTTTCTTTGGCTTCGTCGCGACTTAGATAATTTGGCGCACCCATTAACCATTCTACCTTGTTGATATGTTCGTCGTAATCGCTACCGCCTTCTTCAAGGTCATGCTCTTTGCCGCCCATTTCGTCTTTACCTTGAGCACCTTGAATAACATCGCGTCTGGTTACTTTATCATATGGTTTAGCATTGTTAGCTAAATTACCATCATTGCCTTTAAGTCCGGCCAGCTTGCGCATGCCTTCCATCTCAGTGTCGGCTTCGTCAAGGTCGGGTATGCCGCGGGGGCGGTCGTTTTCAGGCGGTGCGCTGGGCGCAGTATAGCCAGGTGCCATATCGGTGCCGGGTGTGCCTGTTTTGTTATATCCGGATATTTTAACACGATATGGCTCGTTGGAGGCACCATGGACACCCATGCGCTGATCCTCGCCGGTGTCGCCACCAGTCGCGGCTTGCGCTGCGGCGTTCTGGGCGGCTGCGTCATCATCTCCGGACTTGCCTGCTTGATAACCTTTCTTTATGGCTTGGCCAAAATTTGCTGCGCCGCCGACTATGCTACCTGCAGCTTTACCAATCCCTGTGCCAATTTTGTCCAGCAACGGACC
>Ga0209296_1000869_pt1 | contig 24998 bp, 10 predicted proteins | sample S_130206_EF_Meta_FD_187319 | JGI IMG/M metagenome (GOLD analysis project Ga0209296, IMG submission 187319) | Freshwater microbial communities from Lake Simoncouche, Canada to study carbon cycling - S_130206_EF_MetaG (SPAdes) (version 2) | ecosystem: Environmental > Aquatic > Freshwater > Lake ...
TCCAGACGAACCACTTGATCCGCTACTACCAGATGAACCACTAGTTCCAGACGAACCACTTGATCCGCTACTACCAGATGAACCACTAGTTCCAGACGAACCACTTGATCCGCTACTACCAGATGAACCACTAGTTCCAGACGAACCACTTGATCCGCTTATTCCGCTAGATCCAGACGAACCACTTGATCCGCTACTACCAGATGAACCACTAGTTCCAGACGAACCACTTGATCCGCTACTACCAGATGAACCACTAGTTCCAGACGAACCACTTGATCCGCTACTACCAGATGAACCACTAGTTCCAGACGAACCACTTGATCCGCTTATTCCGCTAGATCCAGACGAACCACTTGATCCGCTACTACCAGATGAACCACTAGTTCCAGACGTACCACTACTGCTTCCAGAAGCAATTTGTTTTTTTATTATATTATTTTCAATTACTAAATACTGAGTTGCAGTAGTTGTTGTTGTCGGCAATTCAGTAAATACTAAATTATTACTACCGCTATAATATAATGTACCTGTTGTTAAACTATCTGAATTAGAAAAAACCGGCAAATAACCGCTAACACCAGACCCATCAATTACTTTTTTGCCACTTAATGGACTAAGATTTATTGCTTGATTTATATATCCAGAACTAATAAATAAAGTATCTGAGAATTCTGAAACGACCTCATCAGTATTTATTGCGCGAACTTTTACAAAATAATTAGTATCTTCTTTTACTGGAAAAATAAAAGATGGATCTATTGTTGAATATACAAAATCCGCAAAACCAGTTATTCTTTTTGCTATTTGTATTCCTGTTACAGTATCATTTAAATCATTGAATCCGCTAATATTCGGCGTAAAAATTGGCAAATATCTATTATCAGAATATGTTCCAGTATAAATTGTACCACTAAACCAACCGCCAGAAGGTAAAAATGAAAAAGAATTATTTCCTGTATAATTATAAGATAAAAAAACTTCCGAAGAATTTGTGTATCCAGAAGGTATTCTTATTTCTGTTATATAATTAAAACCTGTAGTTGTAGAGAAAACTCCTGTTGGATAAGAACCAAAATTATCTACATAAACCGTATGATCGACCCATTGAATACCAGAAGATGCATAAGTATTAAAAATATTAGAACTACCGCTTATTCCAGTTCCAGTGCCATAATAAATTGATTGAATATTTTCACTAACCCTATTTTCAATAAAATAATCGTATTTATTTTTATTAATACCGCTTTCTTCTACTAAAATATGATAATTACAATCTTGAGACTGTTCAACGTGATCCCATTTTAAAAAAGCTTCAAGATTTAAATTTTTATCTGTTTTGTTTAAGCTTGAGCTTACATATCCAGTTAAATTAAATAATTTATTTGGTAAACTAGATAAAGAATAAGAATTAGGTTTTACTCCTGAAGAAGTTATCTTTTGTCCACTATAAAGATAATTGTAAGGAATAAAATGCAAATAATAAGGATTTCTTACAAAATTATCAGTTTCAGCATTTTGATTTGTATTTATTAAATCTGAAATAGAAACTGAATTTAAATTTGGATTTTTAATTTCAACATTATATAAATAATCATCAACATCAGGATTAAAAATCGTTCCTGTAGTTGCAAAAATAGAGACTTTATCAATTATAGTTTCATCTACATAAGATAAACCCACAGTAACTATATTGCTTATTGAATAATTATTTACGCTTATATTTGGAGTTCCAAAATTAATTAAAGCCACTCCGGTACTTTTTCTACCTTGATTATCTATGCTTACAGTATCAATGAAAAATGTATTTAAACCTGATATATTTTGAACACCAGTTGCGTTTATAAAAGTTTGCAATAAATCCGAAGAGTCTACTGAAAAAGAAGTTTGTTTTGTAGAAAATGGAAAAGTATATATTAACTGTCTATTAATATCATAATAATTTATATCAAAACCTGAAAATCCTACATCTCTAATTGTTCCATTTAATATCTGTTTTGTTACTGGTTTTTCAACAGTCCAACTTAAATTAATAGTATTTTCCGCTAAATAGCCTACAATAAATGGGGTATTTATATCTAAACCATATATTGTTGGTGAAACAGTAGTATCTTTATAAGAGTATTGACCATTAAAAGCCAAATCTATACTTTTAACTGTAAAAGCGTTACTATAATCAATTCCTGTTGATGGAATAAAAGCCATATATTACATTACACATTAATTAATTTAATATTTTGATCAAAAGCGTAAAAATCAATTGAATATTGAGGATTAAAACTAATCCTATTTAAAGTTGTTTCTCCTAAAAACAAATTTATAAATCTAGCCTCCGATCTTAAAATTTTAAATTTTAAAGTTTTTCCATCTTTAGTTACTATACAATATAAACCATGAACTTTTGCATTAGTAGAAACAGAACCAGAATTAAATATACTTACAAAATCTATCTTTAATTGTTTAAATTTATTTTCTGCAAAACCTGCATCTAAAGTTTCATTTTCTATATTAAATGAATAATCATAATCAGAATTAATTGAAGTTAAATAATTTATGTTTTGATCGAATAATTGACCTTGTGTAAAAAACGTTTGAATCTGCAAATCACTAAAAGCTGAAGAAATATAAGTATCTGTAGAGAATGTTATTTCTTTTTTATTATCTTGGCTTATATCTATATATTCATCTTTTTCAACAAAATCGAATTTTTCATAAGAATATTTCATTGCTGCTAATGAATATTCATTAGCAGAGTTTTCTCCTATATTAGTTATTCTATACAAATCTCCATCTTCTTTATAATTATTAAGATAAATAGTGAAAGAAGCATCGCTTCTTAAATTTGAAAAAGAACCATAATCAAGATCCGGAAATAAAGAAAAATTAACATTATTTATTCTTGCATATGGTGTATTAAAAGCAACAACACCATACAAAGGGTTACCTTTAGCTCTTGTAATATCTCTTAATTTTTCATTATTATAATAATAAATTATAGAAGAACCATCGTAGACAACACTCAAAAGATCAGTTGAAACTACTGTTTTATTTAAATTCGTTGTTGTCGTTGTATTGTTTATATTTTCTATAGCGTATAAAGAACCATTAGCTATATATAAACCATAATTTATATCAGTTTGATCCGCTGTAGTATTATTTATTTCACTTAATCCACAAACTAAATAAGTTCCATCATAAGTCACTTTAAAAGATATTTGACAATTATTTACATAACTTTGTTTTGTAAAAGCTTTTCTAGTCCAACTTGCTGTTCCAGTCCCATCAGCATAAACAGTTTTTCCATCTTCTGAAGATATTACTTTACTTACTATATTCCAAGATACATAAGCATAATCAATTAATTTTAATTTTAAATTAGTATTATCTACTTCGCTCACATAGTAAGATAACTCTGATAATTCATCATTAACTAAACTAAATATTTTAATAATACTTCCTAAAGCATTTTCAGAGACTTCTCTGTCAACACCTATATAACTATTTTTATAATCTAAATAAGTTATTCTTCCAAAATTAATATTACTATTCTTTAATGCATCACTTATTCTTACAATATCTCCAACTTTTAATAAAGACATTTCTATACCACCGTTAAAATTCACAATTTGAGATTCTAATTTACCAGTAGTTAAAAACCATTTACCAACTCTTTGAGCTTGATATTTAGAAGTGATTCCAAATCCAAGAATTTCTTTTTCAATTATTCCATACTTTTGAATTGAATTCGTATCTTCGACATAAACAATTTTATCTTTAAAATTATCAAGTTGATCAAGATAAGATACTTTAATTACTGAAAAAGCAGTGTTTAAATTACCAGAAGAATAGCTAAACAATCCATCTTTTACATTAGAATTATTAAATACATAAGAAACAGGTTTTTTCACATCACTTGTCAAATTTAAATACCCATTTTTAAAATAAAAGACTCCTCTAAAAATAGAAGTTAAATCAGATAATACTCTTAACCCTTCCGTTTCACTATTAATAAAAAGATTTGCCGCAAATCTCGACTCTAGAAAATCAGAAAAACCTTCTTGTCTAGCAACACATTTTCCAGATTTAACATTTAAATTAGTATCAAAAATCTTTGTTGAAGCGTATTTTATAGAAACAGCTTCGCTAGACGAAGAAAAATTTGTTATTATATTTTTATATCCAGAAATATAAGAAACAGCAAAAGACTTTATTTTGTCTTGAGTGTTTAATAAAGAAGGATCTTTTAATATATATTCTTTAAGAGCTATAAAAAAATTACCACTTAAATCTGATTCTATAAACTTACGAGGACCAAAATCATTATATAATTTTATTGTAGCAATTGATCCATTTGTTGTTATAGCTCCAATTACTTTTTTAACATTTAAATTTAAATCTTTACCTACTTCATTTTTAATATCATACAAAAACAAAACGCTACCAAATGGATACTTATTTTGTAAAGTAAAAATATCATCTGTGGTTGTTATTTGTATTGTATTGAAACCTTCTTGACCAAAAGTAAAAGAATTATTAAAATAAAAATTTTGTTGAGCATATTTTGTAGAACAATTCGTTTTAACTAATTCATCACAGTATTTTGATATTTTATATAATTCCCATTTATTAATATCATTTTCTGTTAATATAGATTTTGCCAAACCATATCTTCCATTAACACACAAATCATGAAATATCCAAGCTGGATTATCAGTCCATCTTAAAGATTTACTATAATTACCGCTCCAATCTCCTAAATATTCTTTAGCCTCCGAATCGTAATTATCTGGAACGGTTATTTTTAAAAGCTTACAATCAAAACTTCTTACTGGAACAGAAGCGAAATGTTTAGAACTTACTTTATTTCTACAAATAGCAGAAAAAGGGTATAAAAAATTATAATTAACAATTTCAATTACACTATTAACAGAAAAAGCTCTAGTTAAAATACCTTTTCTAGGACCACTCGCTGGTATTCTTTGTTGAACACTATAAACGTTAACAACAAATTCAGAATTAATGTTATCTAATTTATCGTATTTATCTATTTCTAATTCAAAAGTCAATAAAACAGGATTTTGTTTAGCTATTAGATAACCTTGAAAAAGCAAATATTCAGTTTTTTGTTTAAAAGAGTTTGTCAAACTAATTACAAAACGAACCGTATTATTCTTAGCAGTCCCTTTGTCGTCTATATAATATAAATCATCTAAACTAATAACAACTTTTATTAAATTAGCGTATTTATTTTTTAAATAGTGAGAAAAAACTCTAGCATTATTTTTTAAATCTATAATAGATTTTTCAACAGCGTCCTCAGTTTTTTCACTAAAAGAAGTTAATATATAATTAGGAGATATTTTATCTCCATTAACTTGAGAAAATTCAGAAATACTTTTATTTAAGTCGTATATTTTAGTTTTATATTCATATACTGAACTTGATATACTTGGAATATTAGAAGTTTCAGATCCTAAAGATAAAGAAAAATCTGAAGAACTAACATTGAATAAATTACTTTTTCTATCTTTTATAGAAACATCATTAAAATAAATTCCATAAGCTAAAGATCCATTTGTTTGAGTTGAAACGTTTGAACTTAAATCTATATAATTTAAAGTATTTCCAAAAGAATCTGTCAATCCTTCAATTGGACCCTCTGAAATCAAATCAACCGCTTCATAAAAACTTTCAGAATTAACTGTAAAACCCTCAGAATTCGCAGAGTCATTAAACATTTTAATATCTGATTTGGATAAACTTATTTTCATAATGCAATTTCATTTATGTTAGTGACATTATTAGAAATCACTATAGATCCAATTTTTAAACGTCCATAACCGATAGAAATAGGAACGTTTCTTTTAGTTACGTTTTCATAAGAAGAAAACAATCTAGAATTCGTTTTTATATCAACTGGCGATTTTGGAGTTAATAACTTTGTAATTAAAAATTGAATACCTATAGATATGGCTAAAATCAATAGGCTTATACCAAAATCACTTCCCATTATTAATGGAATCACTTCGATTTTAGAATTTGATTTTAATATAGGAGAGTTTATATATTCAACAGGCACGATCTTTCCATCGACATAAATAATAAAATTAGATATATATTCTTCCAATATACCCAAAGTACTAACTAGTCGTCCAGTATTAGCTTCTATAGCTTCAAAAGCTTCAGCTACAGTTAGAATGTTTAAATTCCAATCTAGCTTTATATAATTTTCAAAAATGCCATGTAGTTTTACATTGACCATGATAATACTATTTACACTTCATTTCAGACCAATTATCAGTATTAATATTATAAATCAACATGTCTAAACAATGAAATTTTTGATAATGAATATCAGATTCTGAAAAACTGTCTGCATTATTATGGTTATGAAATAAATATTTTATAGTAAATTTATTTTTAATCTGCAAATAATCAATTGGCGATATCAAAAAAAAATTATTTGATTCTGGATGTTTATTATCTAATTCTATAAAAAACTGTTCAATTCCATCGAATACCACAAATCCACAAACTTCAGTGGTTTTGTTAATGCATAAAGATTTAATATGCTGTTTTAAATTGTCATTTATCATTATTAAATGGATAAGTTGCTGAAAAAGCGCCAAAAGGCAAAGCCCCATCATCAGATAAATAATCTTCAAATCTTAATAAACATCCTCTCAAGGTTTTTGAGCATTTATCTTGTTTCCAAACATTAGTATTTTTATCTGGAAATTTACCAATGACATTGTTAGAAATACAAACATAAAAAGATTTTGGTTTATTAATAAAATTAACATTATTCACATCTTGTTGTTCATCTAAACTGAAAGATGGATCAACATAAACAAAATCTCCAGAATTATATATTGCAGTTGATGACCATTCTCCTTTATAAGTAATAGCTGTTAAACCATAAGAATTATTAGCTAAATCTTGTTTATAAACGCTTAAAAATGTTTTATCATTTTCATCAGCTATCGGTAAACCTGGGTCTGGAGAATTAGCATTTCCTTGCCAAGTAGATTCTTTAAAATATAAATTACTTGGTTGTAATTTATTTAAAGGAGTTGAATTAATTTGCGGCCCTTTAAATGCTGGAGTATTTCCATAATTACAGCCATAACATCTGTAATTCCAAGAACAAGTATCATTAGTGACTTTTCTGGTAGGCAACGATAAATTTTCAATGTCAACTTTAGTTACTAATTCTAATTCTACGCTTTCTGAATTTTCTGATTTTTTTAAATTAATTATAAACTTATCATATGCTATATAAGTGTTAAAAGCTGAAACTCCAAATGGATTAACTCCATCTGTAAAATTAATAGAATCTAAATCTTTACCCAATATTTTTTTTCTAAACGCTTTTTTACCAATAAGATCTGCGCGATCTTTAAGTATTTTAGAAAAATAATTATTTATATTAGCCATTTTTAAAACAGGTCTGCTTTGTTTTCCATCTGATGAAGTTTCAAACGAAGAGAATTCACAAGGTATAAAGATATATTGGTGACCTTGAAAAACTATATTAGATGAAAAATTTTTAGAACCATGAAAACGAAGATAACCCTCATTTGATTCTAGCTCTATTTCAAACAAGTCCAGTATTAGATAGTTATTTAATTTAAATAAAGTTTTCATAGATTTTTTCCAGCTAAATTAAAAGCATTTGGTAATCTTACTTGATTTGTTTTTATATTCAAAAATGATGACGTTCCCCCTGTAAAAAGTTTAAAATAAGTATTTAATAATGAATTATTTAATTGTTCATTTTCATTAGTATTTAACAATCTATTATAAAAAATTATATCAAAATAACTCATACTTTCATCTGCTGTGGTACAATTACTTATCAATTTTAAAGTAGTACCATCAATCATTGATGTTATATATTTATCTGCAAAACCTACATATGAACCCATATTATAAGTAACAATTAAATTTCCATTTATATAAACTGAATATGTTGTATTTGTTCGTTTTATATTTAATAACATTGGATAATAATCATTAGCATTTAATAAACTTTTAGATAATTGAATAAAATTATTTTTAGCTAATACTCCAGGCATAAACCATAAAGCATCTGCCATTTTTGTATTATCGATCATTTCATTAAACAATGGGCTAATAAAAAATTCAAAAACATTAAATTCTTTTTTATAATATCTTACGTTACCATTATAAGGAAATGGTTTTATTAAAATTTGATTTGCAATTGTTTTATTTAAATTCAGAGACCAATCTAAAATTTTAAATTTTGATAATTTATAAGTACTATTATCCGTAAATTTTGTATCTATTGTTATAGGTCTATAAGCCAACACCATATAAAGATCAAATTGATTACAATCTTTCTTTATCATTGTTGTGTTTGACGCTCCAAATGTATAATCAAGATATTGAGAACCATTTAATGTAATAGAATTTTTTGCAGTATGTGAATAAAAAGAATTATTAAAAATACTAATATCATCACTTCCATCTAAAGTTGCAGTAGTACTGGTATCTTTCCAATTTTTATTTGTAGAATTTATAGCAGAATTTTCAAACCTAAAAACATAATCAGAAGCAATATTTCCATTATCTATCGTAAAATTAGCTTTTATATTCGAATAGCCATTTAAAATTTTACCAGCAGAAGATTGATTATCATTAATTCTGTTGAAAAATAAACTAGGATCAAATGAAGCACTTGGTTTAGCAATCTTTTGATCAGTTTTTGTTCCTACATCGGAACTAAAATAATTAGGACTGTAACCTAATTTATTTGTATTTGATGTTATTTGAAGAAGTGGATATAAAGAACCGGCTTCTCCATAGGTATGTGGATAAGAAGATAGCGTACCAAAATTAGATCCATTGATTATAGAAGCAAAAAACTCTTTTCCATTTTCAGCAATTGTTATAGCGCCTAGTTGAGTTTCATAAAGTTTATAAGTTGTAGCTCCTTTGTTATTTGGAGATCCAAAAATAGGAAAAATAAATCCATATGAATTATTATATTGATCCGTTCCACCAACACTAGCCTGACTATTTCCATATATCCAAGCCACTAATGCTTTAGAACCTCCACCTCCAGCAGTAATAGAAGAATTTATTTTTGAAATAACATTATAATTTAAATCTGTATACTGTTTATCATTAACAATATCTGATACTATATTAAAATTAAAAACTGATCCTCCATTTTTTGCATCTGTAATGTTTGAATTTGTTTGTGAGTAAGCCGCTGAAGTTTGAGAAAAAAGTTGATCAAAAGAAAATATACTAAAACCGTTTTCTAATCTTTTTTCAATAGAACCTTTTAAATCTCCACCTTTACCAGCGTACCCCAAAAGTTTAGTAGTATCAGATAAATAAATATTTATATTAGTGCCATAAGTTGGATCTCCAGTGAAATTTTTCAATGGGCCATTTAAATTTAAACAATATTGATTTTCATCATTTGCAGTAAAAGTAGTTAAATCAGGCAAATAGACATTTATTCCAGATATATATTTAAAATTATTGTTTCCTTTATTTGCTGAAATAAATTTTTCATATAAGTTATAATTAATATAAACAGATTGAGGAGGTATATAAATATCAAGAGCTTTTTCAGTAAACATTAAATCCACTTTATTACTCATGTTACCAGTTAATACTTCATTAGATAATTGAGTATCCAATTGATTTATTCCTGTAGCGTAAACAGATTCTCCCGTAACACCATCAACCCAAGTGAACATTCTAGCATAATAAGACTGATTTAATGCAAACGCAGCTCCATCATCATAAGTTTGTATTTTTTGAAAAATATCTTCATCTGCAAATCCATAATTTGTAGAAAATCTTGGAGTAGAGTTATTAATAGGAACATTAAAAGTTTTTGAAACTTTTTTAGTATTGAAAGCTGTATCTATAGCTATATCCAAACCATATCCAGTAACAAAATAATTATTTAAATATCCAGTTCCAGTTGGAGGTCTCCAATAAAAAGAATAACTTAACCCATTTTCTGGATCATAATTTTTTAAAGCTCTGAAATTTCTAATGTGTCCACCTGTAGTATCAACTATTCTATGACCTGTTGCATATATTGTTATATCACCGCTAGGATCTGTTAAACCATCTTCAGTTGATTCTGAAGATATTATTATTGATGATGTCTCATAACCAGATACATTTAAAGAAGTTGGATTAAAAAATATATCAAAGTAATCAGAATTTCCATTAGGAATAATTAATTGAGTATCAGATAATAAAAAATTATCATCAGTACTAACCATTCTATAAAGAACCTCTGAATTTCCATTGTTATAAATATAAACAGGATAACTAATACCAAAACCAGTCATGCATTCACCAATAAATTTACCAGTAAAATTTGTATATGTCATAGTTGTAATAAGGTATTAAAAAATATGTCAGAATCTGTTTTACCTTTAAACTCTAAAAACTTAGCAGATATCTCATGATTATTGTAAAATTTATATGTATGACTCCACTCTGGACAATAAACATCTATTGTTTTATTATAAGGTGCAGGCAAGTCTATTTCAAAAATCTTAAAACCAGCCTTATCATCTAAAAACTTTAATAAAGCTATAGTTTCTTTATCAGATCTATTATGGAATGAAAAATCAAAAATTAAAACGGTTTTATTTATACCATTATTTTCAAAAGCTGGCGAAGTCATTTCATAATCATTTTTTAAAAATCTTGGAGAGATTGGAACAGTATAATCGATATCAGGTTTAAAATAAAATTTATTAGTAAATAAAGAATTTAATCCAGTTGGACTTGTCGAATTATTTAAAATAACATTATTAGCTCCGGTATACCAATAATAGCCTTCTAAAAAATTATCTGCATTTTTATAAAACACAACATCATCTTTAACATATGTTCTTGTTTGTTCGTAATACCTAAGAACTTCTTCATTTGTAACTAAAAATCCGCGATAATCTAAACTAGAATCATAAACTGAAACACAATTTATATTGACTGTATTAACATTAGACTCTTTAGATGAATAATTTAAATTTTCAAAATATATTTTAGCGTTATTTTTATATGGATAAAATAAATCCATATTTACATTTTGATAAGATTCTTCTATATTTAATGGCGCATATTCAAAAGTATTTTGAAAAAATCCTATTAATGCTTTCGATTGTTTATCAGATAATCCATCATAATTCAAAGAAAAATTACTAGTTAAGTTATTTATATTTGGAGTTACATTGGTATAATAACCATCTCCATATTGCATTTTTAAAGATTTAGTGGAAAAATTAGCAGAACATCCATAGGTTTTTTTAAACAAAAGATCTGGATTCTTTGTCAAAAATTGAGATCCTAAAATATTTATTGGACAATAACGATAATCAGAAGCTGTAAAATCTTGAGTAGATAAATATAAATTATCATCATTAGTGAAATGTTTTTTAAATAGATATTTTTCTATTTGCAATATTTGATCATCAGTAGGTACTTTTGAGTATCCTAATATTTCGTAATAAGAAATATTGCTTGCGTCATAATTATATAATTCGCTTGCAGCCGTATTTCCATGAGCATTACCTGCTGTGCCTAATCTTAAATTGTCTGCATTTGGATGAAAATAATTTGCACTAACTGTGCTTAATACTTGATAGCCATTATTTCTTATTCGTAAAGTATTTGATGTATTATTTTTTATTATAGATAATATATTTTTATTATTTAATAATTTTGCTGGCGAAAATGCAGAATTTATTGTTGAAGGAGATGGATAGATGGCTTCTTCCGGTCCACCAATAAATTCTTCTGAACCATTAGGAACATTACTATTTAAAAGTCCATTAGAATTATTTCCATAAACACCCCAATAGCCACTTGATTTTACCGGATTTGAATCGTCAGTATTTATTATTGTAGAAAAATTAGAATAATAACCATCAACTTTTTGAGATCCATTTCTTAAAGAATCGAATTCATAAACAACAAACCAACATCTATCATCTGATAAAAAACCCGCAAAATCAATTGATGTGTATAATTGATTATAATCTTGATTTTCATTAAACGCTTTAAATGATACGGTATTTTTTTGATCATCAAAAGTTGGACGAGTTTCTTTTGCAACTGTAGAATCCAAATTAACTAGATATTGTAAAGAATGACCTGGAGCTGAATTGTACCAAACATTAACTTTTCCAGAACCATCAAATTTAAGATTATTTAAATTATCTAAATTAAACCAAGCAAACAATCCAGATAAATTAGTTGGATAAGCGGAGTTTCCTGTGTGATACTGAAAATCAACTAAGTCATATTGATTATAAGAAGTTGATAAAGAAAAATCCTTTATACCAGAAACTGAAAATTGTGAATCTATAAATTTACTCATAATGTATTTCTTAATGGTGCTACACGTTGAGTTATAGCCAGATTACTTTGAACTATTCCATCAGAACTAGTATCAATTGATCTAGATTGAATTTTTCCTGAAATAGTAAAAGTATTTAATAATGAATTGGCATAATTTTTTAAATACAATTCGCAATATGTATTTTTTCCTTCTATTTCAGCAATATTATTTTGTTTTACTATGTTTCCTTCTACGGAAACGTTTTTTAATCTATTTGTTTTTGCTACTCTAAAAGGAGTTGTATACCCAACTTCAAAAAATGGAATTCGATCACATTGTTCGGAATAAGTATATTTAAATATTTCATCAAAACCAAACGATTTATTTACATCTATTATATAACTATGATTAGCATGAGCTATATTTGTTAATGGAGAATTTCTAGAAGATGTAAATTCTCTTATATTTACAGTGCTGTTTGTTGAATTTATTTTTCCATACCAATCAAAAGTGACATCCATAATAACAGAAGAAAAATCTGCAACAGCAAATGACATTGATTTTAAATAACAATTGTCTATTGAAATCCCACCAAATGAACAATTTATAGAACTCTCTGAATTATCGACGGGAAATAAATAAGACGGAACTGTTCCATTTAAATAAAACTGAGAAGATAAAGATCCTATTACTGTATTTTCTGGAGCGTATCTTAGCAAACTTCCATCAGACAAAAGAACTGGTGATATATTTGATTGTAAAGAAATAGACACAGAATTAGAATAATAAACAGTATTATTAATTCTAAAATCTATATTCTCATATTTGATAAATTTGCTCATTAAACTATTGTGTAAGCAATTGTTGTTACTACATTAAAATTAGCAGCCGCCGCTTTAGTACCATTTGTATTGCATAATCTATATTGCAATAATTGACCAGAAGTAAAACTAGTTGATCCAATGAAATTAGCTTTAGTTTTAACTACGATAGTATTTGTGCTAATACCAGCAACAGTAGTTGCAGCAATAATACCGCTTGTTGGAAAACTCACGGGATTACTTGGAGGACTAACAAAAAAACCCGAAACAAATCCATCTGGAGTAAATTCATTATATATTGGTGAAATAGCTGATATTTCAAATCTATAACCACCAGCAGTTTCAGCAGCAAGATCAGAAGTCATAAACATAACTCTTTCGACGCTTCCATTAAAATTTGCTATTGTAAACGGTGAATCTACAGAATTATTACCAGAAGGATTGCTGCTTGAGTTAGGATACAATGGATTAAAATAAATATCAGTACCAGTTACTTGTGTTTGATATGTTTGTACAAATTTACCTTTACAGTATGTATCATTAGAAGTATAACTGCCATCAATGTCTAAACTTCCCGCTGTGCTTAATTTAGCTACCACATCAGGAGACGCTCCATTATAACCATTTTTGATAAATACAAAAGAATCGTTTAGACCTGGAAAAACAGTATCTGCATATAAATTTCCAATTGACCATTTATCTGTACTTGGCGAACTGTCATAACGAGAAAAAGTTACTAAACTATTTCTTGGTCCACTATCACCACCTCCAAATGCCTTATTAGCTGCAACAACTATTTGCGTAGATCCCTGAATATTTGTTGATTGGAAATAAGCAGGAGTGGCTGATGAAGGCCCTGTCGAAGACGTTCTAACATCTAACCTATATGATGGACCAGTTGTTCCAAAACCAAAAAGACCATCATTTGATATAACTAAATTACTTTCAGATAATGTTGAAACTGAACCTATATATGTAGAACTAGCGCTTGATCCAACATAAGATGTAGCTGTTGAATTTTTATAACTGCTTACGCATCTACTAACATTCGTTTGAAACCTCGATACTTCTCCAGCAGTACCACTTACATGCAGCGTATAAGCTGGAATCGCATGACCAATACCCACTTTAGGAACGGTCAAACTGTTGTCCACGTAAACAGCATTGTAACCTACATTAATATCACCAAGATTATTATAATTTAAAAATAAAATTTCATCAGTTGCACTTGTTTTAATTTCTGTATTATATGGATCAAAAAGTATGGCGTTACCTGAATTTTGAAATTGAATTGACACTCCGCTTACTAAAAATTTATCTGATAAAACTCCAGTAGAATCAGTTATACCAAAATTACCACTTTGATCTACTACAAATAAATTACTAAATGTTGAACCATTATTTAACGAAGATTCTAAATATATTTTTTTATCATTAGGCTTTTTACTAAATTCATAATAAGTATTTGGATCGCTTAATGAAAAAGCTATCTTTCTACCAGAATCAACAGTGCTTAATCTAATTTGACCTGAACCATTTGTAGCAGTTAAATTATCTACAACATCCAACGAAACAAATGGACTCCTATCATTTATTCCAACAAAACCATAATTTCCACTAACTGACATTCCATAAATGCCATTGTTCTCTAAAATAGTAAAACCTTGATTATTTTGAGCGTAAAAACCAGTAAAAGCTTTACTCAATTCATCTCTTGTTATTTTATTATCTTGAGATGAATCAGTATTTGATATCAAAAATATATCAGTTGCTGCAACATTTATTCCTAATTTATCAGATAACGATGATAGTGGTATTCCCATATTAATTGTTTAGATAACCTTTATAATTAAGTTTTACACTTAAAACGTCATCAGCACTTGAATTAAATTCTTGAGACACTAGTTTTACGTTAGTAAATGATTGATTAAACATATTTATTCCAACAGCTTTTCTATAAGTAAATAATGGTATATTTCCATTAACTACTAAATCCGAACCATTAACTGGTAAAGTTTCGTCTTGAAAAACTGTTCCATTTATGTTTATTGAAAAACTAGTATCATTATCATTATTTAATATATCATACAAAGATCTGGAAGTATAGTCGTCCACCTCTAAAGTAAAAGAAGTGTCTATTTCAATTGGTAAATTCAATAAAACTTCATAAGGCACATAATTAGGCCCCGGTTCAGTTGGTCCTGTTGGACCAGAATAAGAATAACCACTTTGATTTAATATATAAATAGGTCTTTTAGTACAATTTATATTATAATTAAAATCAGTAATTCTATTTGTGCTTGATCCGCTACATGTTAAAATTATATCTTTAATTTGTGGAACTGATATATATGGAGCTTTTAAATTTCCAGAAGCATTATAATTAGGACCGACATCCCCATAAACAATTATATCTGATTTTGTTGTTGGTATTTCTCCAACTGAACAAGACAAACCAAAAGTATTTAAATAACCCGATAAGAATCCAAATTTTTTATTATTATAATTTAAACTTCCTCTAAAACCTATAGCATTTTTATTTTTATTTTCGCCAGTAAATGCTAAAAACGGTTCGTTATATAATAAATATTTATTTATAGAAAAATTCGCTACAGGAACTTCTGCAATAACTTGTTTGTTATAACCAACACCAATTGTTTTAATTGGCGCATAGTTAACGCTGTATCCGCCATCTACTGAAATAATTCCAGAGATAGCGCTATTATTTAAGAAGAAAAAATTCTCGTAATTTAGCGTTGCGCCTTTCATATTATTAGTTTCTTATTCCTGCTAATGAACCACCAAAGCGTTTTTCTTTTCTAATTGTCTCTAGAACAACATCATAAACTTTACTATTTAAGTTTTGTGATAACTCGACATCTTGTTGAGCATAGCTTGTACTATTTGCTCCCATTTGAATTTTGCCATCTCTTTGAACTGTAGTATTAAAATTAAACGAATTACTAGCGTTACTATTATTATTTACAGTACTATTATTTCCAGCCGCCGTTCCAAATCCAGTAGATGAAACACCGCCTGTTGCATATCGTTTTACAACTGGAGAATCAATTAAACCACCAGTAGCATAAGTTGGAACTGTATCTGATAAACGAGAGCCAATTGAACCACCAGCCTGTCTTCTAAAACGTGATCCACTGAAATCGGTTTTTAATGCCAATTTTCCATATTCATTTCCTATCTGTTGAGGCGTAGTTGGAGTATTAAATTTATTCATTCCAGATGATATTCCCAAACTAACTGCCGCACCGGCTAATGATCCAATTAATGCGGCTCTTTGTTGTTTTTGCGCTCTTTTCTTTTGTCTAGCTGTTTCTATTTCTGATCGTTTTTGATCTCTCAATTCGTTATATAATTTACTTTCTTCTAATCCATAACTAGTCATGTTAGATTCCATAGAAGAAATGTCCTCAAATTTATTGTTAAATGATCCACCAGCAGCAAAACGAGGAGCAGCAGAAAAGTTTAATTTATCAAGTGAGGCTGGACCGCCCATTGCCATTACAGCATTTCTATTTAATACATATTCACCATTCTCAAGCATTGCTGGATATTTATCTCCAGAACCAACTCCAGAAATATACATGCCAGATTGAGCGCGAATGACTCCCCCTCTTTGTTTGCCACCTACTGGTAAATTAGGAACACCGATATTTCCTAATATTCCATAAACTGCCGATTGCATTAATGTTGAGCTTATAGAATCAAGGAATTTACTAGCTATGCCCATTAAAGCTTCTCCTAAATTATTTGATTCTCTTATTGCAGCTTTGATTCCATCAACTAATCCATCAGCAAACATCTTTGGAAGATTTTCTCCTAAATTCAATAACAAATCATCACCTTCTTGTTTAAGGCTTCCCCAACCTTTTTTAAATCTTCCCGCAAATGTGTTATTAACTTTTTCTATTTGCGTGTTTAGTCTAACTTGAGCGTCAATATCATCTCTAGTTATTTGTAAAGCTTGTTGCTTAGTTTTAATTTGTTCTTGATATCTCTTAATCGTTCCAGCTAAAACAATGTTACCAGCACTTCTTGCTTCTGTTTCTTGTTTTTCTAAGAAAGTTAATTGTTCTGCTTGAGTCATTTTATCATTGAAACCAGCTTGACTCAAATTACTTTCGAAAGTGCTAGTATTATAACCAGTATTACTTGCGGCAGAAGCTATGCGAGATTCTTGTATGCGTTGAAGAGCTTGAAATTGTAATCTTTGTTGTGGACTATAAGAAGATAAAGCTTTTTCTCTTAATTGCATATCCTCATAGCTTGTTGGAGTTGAAGAATTTATTTGTTGATCCGTCATTACAGCATAAGGATTATTTTGCATTTCTTGTACAGTCGCCGACCCTCCTAACGATTCACTCAATTGTGTTTCAATTAACGCCATTATTGTTTTATTCAATTCTAAAGTCGCGGCAGTATTTTCCTGTTCAGCCGCCATCTCCAAAACTCTTTGTTGAATTTCAGCGTTAATTGCGGCATCTTCTGCTGCTCTTTGCTCCTTTAATATATCAGCTTGTATACCAAATTTTCTTTCGCTAATTTGAGATCTTCCCATTCCATACGCTTCTCTTTGATCATCCAAACGTCTTTGCATAGCATTTACATTTGCGCTACTGCGAGCTTTAGCGATTTCTGAAGAATTACCTATGCTTGCGGAAAGATCTTTCATCTTTTCCATACGCATTAAATTATCTTTATCAACTTGGGCTTTTGCTACAGATATTTCTTTATCGGCGGCAATTCTTGCTTCGCTTAATTGTTTGTTTATTTCTAATTCTTTTTTAGCGTTGGCTTGTTTTTGTTCGAATAAAATTTGAGCTTCATTTTTTTCTTTTAAAATATCAGACAGCTTATCTCTTTCAGCTTGATTGGCGAATTTTAAAGCGGTTTCTTGAAGATTTATTAATTCTTGTTGATATGCAATAATTTTTGATCTTTCTTCTTCTGAAATTCCAGTATCTTCTAAAATCTTTGCTAAAGATGTTAAAGTAGTTTTAATTTCTTCAGGATTATTAAAAGGTAAACCTACTCCTAGCTCTACACCTTTTTTACCTGCCGTAGCCATATTTGCAGAAAATCTCGTTTCTTGAACTTTGGCAAATTGAGCTTCTTTTAAACCACTAACAATACCATTTACATCTCCACTATAATTTCCACTTTGAATTTGAGGTAAAACTTTATTTTTATAAAATTCAGCATTTACTTGTGAATTTGAAAGACTAGATTTAAAAGAGCCACTAAGTTCTTGTGCGTTTTTTGTTAAAAAATTTGATTTTTCATTGTCTTGCTCTGCAATAGCTTTGTCATAATCTTGTTGAGATTTTTGCAATAACATTTGGGCTTTTTGGCCTGCATTTGCAGCGGTAAAATCAAATTTTCTAGCGTCTGGAAGGTTACTGGATATAAAAGAATTTATACTGTCTTGAAAGTTTGTTGAAAAATCAAGAATAGAAGACTGTATTCTTCTAGTGCTTGAATCCTTTTCAAAAGATAAAGCTATATCAAAAAGATTTTTATTTAAATCTCTTTCTATTTTTCTAAAAATTTCCGCAAAAGATTTTGTAGCTATTTCTCTAAAATTAATAATTTGTTTTTGTACGTTACTACCAAGTTCAGATTTTTCTAAATCATTAGCTATTATAATTAACTGTTCTATAGGTATATCTTGTATTCTTAATATGGCTTTTTGTAACTTATCTTTATAATTAGTATCGGTTTCTTTCGTTATTCCAATAGAACCTAATAAATCTTTAGCTACAGTAATTGGTGAAGCTTTATTTTCAACTTTTTTTCTAGCTTCCTCAACTGAATTTGCGCCACCACCTTCATAACCACCATAAAGCTCCATTTGTGTTATTGTTGATCTTAAATTTTTTGCATCTGCGACTTCTCTAAGATTTTTAATTAATTTTGATTTTTCATTTTTATCTAAAGAAAAATTAAATACAGAACCCAAATCTTTTGAATCGGTTTTACTAAATAAAGCGTTTTGCAAACTTGTTTTTTTTGTAGTTTGATTGGTATAGTCTTGCAAATTTTTTGTCATTTCTTGCACGCTTCCTCCAGCAGCTAAAAACATTTCCTGTAATTTAACATCAGCTATTTCATTAAATCCTGTAGATAGTTTTTTTGTAGCGTTTTCTATATCAGAAGATGATGCGCCAGACGCTATCATTTGACTCAAAGATTTTTGAGCTTCTATATAAGAAGAAGCCGCAGATATATTAGTTTGAGTTTTTTGAGCTTGCTCTTGATTTAATTGAGACAACTCTTCTGTGGTTAGCGCTGCTGCATTTAAAGCTGAAGTCAAACCAACTAAAGCTCCAATAGCGCCACCAATAATCGTTCCAGGTAAACCAAATGAAGCGCCAATACCAGCGCCTGTTGATATAGCAGTTAAACCAGTACTTAAACCAGATTGAACACTTCTTTCCGTGGAGGTCATATCTGTTCGTTTTCTATCTCCAAATGCTATTTGCTCTGCAAATCCAGCAATCATTGGACCAGCAAGAGAAATAGCTGTACTAGCGGATGATAAAGATTTACTTAATTTACTCTGTTGTCCATAGATTTCTTGACTAGCCTTACTCATTGCTGTATCTAATTTATCACCAGACACCCCTCCTTTAGATAAACTGTTTTTCAATTTACCCATTTCAGAATCAATTAATTTTGTTCTTCCTCCGAATGCGCTTTCAAAATAACCTAACTGCTTATCTGCTGATTGAACTGAATTAACAAAATCTGCAATAGCTTTATCAATATCATTTGTATTGAAAGTAGCATTACTTGCACCTGTTGGAGATTGATATGTAGGACTAACTCTTTGTGATGCATTAGGATTTCCAGAAGGATAAAAAGCAGATGATCCTGAAGGTGTTCCTGATGGAATGTATGAATAACTTGGACCAAATGAAGCAAAATTTGGAATCAATCCTCCACTCATCAATCCAGCATCCTTCTGCCCTCTCATTGAATCACTCAATGCATTTCCTAAACCACCATGATCAGATATTGCGGAACTAAATGTTGGCTGACTTTTATTTCTTATGTGTGGGAAAGGCTTAGTATCGAATATGGCTTTATTGCCGCTCATGCTTTCTTCTAAGCCCATTACTGCTTGTTTATACGCAAAGTTAGGAATAAAACCTGAAGCATGAGAATTAACTAATTCAATCAATGCCATATCTAGTTTTGCGGCATTGTATTTGTGACCAGCTATTCCATTTTCAAAATCAGAAATTGCAATCTCCTTGCCATTGATTAAAAGCTTAGAACTCTTAGCCATTTTTGCCCAAGATAATTGAGGAAAAATAGCTTTTGCAGGAATAGATTTGCCGCTCGCGTAATCTGCTAAAGCTTGTTCTTGTGGTAATAATACAGATTTAATAGTGCTGCCGGAACCAATTTTTTGAGCAATGCTTCCATATAATTGAGAACCTAATCCTTGACCTCTAAACTTTTTACCAACTTCAACGCCTTCGATTTCATAATTATTTTTGCCAGTTTTTATGGCTGATATATTTCCTTTTCCTTTTATAGAAGAAGATATCATTGAAGCAAAATTAGGAATAAAACCTTCAGAAGCTTCTGCTCTATAAAAACTAGGATTATTAACATATGAAGTTAATAATTCATTTGTTTTTTGCGAAAGTACCTTAACCAATTCAGGACTATTTTTAGCAATCTCATCATAATTTGTTGCTGCTAAAGGTAAAAACTCTTTACCTAAAGCGCTCATATATTGTAAATGCTGTGGATTTCCAGGTTCGTTAAAAACACCCAATAACTCTCTTAATCTAGCAGCAGCTTTTGGATTTTTTGTAGTAAAATTATTATATTTTTTAGTAATAATTCCTGTTGCACTGCCTCCAGTTTGTGAATCTTTAGGACCACCTTTAATTTCTATACCAACTAAATCAAGTAAATCTGCAGGATTAGTATTAACTAATTCCATGAAAGAATCGAAAGATGATTCGCCTTGTATAGTATCTGGTTCAAGAGATTGACCTAAAATTAAAGATTTTATTTTAGATTTATTAGCTTGTAAACTTATAGAAGAACGAACAAATTTCTCATATATTGGACCAAAAACATTTCCGTCACCAGCTTTTTTATTATAATCTGTTTTATTAGTTCTGAATTGTGTGGATCTAAAAGTATCTGCTGCACCTGCCCCTGCAATATTTAATGTTGGCTGTTTTGCGTCGAATGATGGATTAGCGTATTTTTTAAACCAAGGTATTCTCAACATGCTTATAGGAGGAGCAAAGTTTGGAATAAAACCTTTATTTAACAATTTATGTTCTTCAGGAACAAATAATTTTATTGATTTGCTGAAAGCGATTTTATCTTCTTCACCATTTTCATATTTTCGCCCAGTTGATTCTATCGCTTTTGCAACTAAATTCCCAAGTGTTATACCGCCCAATTTTGCTTCTCCACCTGAATATAATTTATCTGAAGATTCAAAATCAAGTCTTGCATTACTTTTTCTAGATCTAGCAAAAAGTTTTTCTTTTTGTTTACCTATATCTTTTTCAAAAGCTTCACCAGATAAAGCGCTCAATAAACCCGTAAATTGTCTTCCAAACTCAACTGTTTCACCAGTCGCTAAAGACGGAACTTTATTTTCTAATCGGGAAAGATTTTCAATATTAGATGAAGATAAATCTATTCCTTTGTTTTTTAAGTCTTTTAAATTTTTGGCCCATTGTGTCGCATTAAAAGTAGTTATCTTGTTTGCAGGCATCGATTCTTTAATCTTTGCAATATTTCCAGATAAAACTAAATCTGCGGCTTCTTTTCTATAAGTAGCATTGCTTTTTCCTTTAATTTCTTCTATATCATATTTGATACCAAATCCAGTTATTTTATCATTAATTACTTCTTTTTTTCCAAGTTTGTTAGTGATCTCGGTTTCAAGATCAGCAACTTCTTGAATTTGTTTTTTTTCTTTTAAACTATCGATTTTTAATAAATTCAAATGACCAGTATAACTTTTATCTATAACGTTTTTCGGATTTCCAAAGTTAGGTATAAATCCACTATTCATATACGGATCAACACCCGTTCTACTTATAGCATTTTGTCTATGTGCGCGGCCAGCTTTTGATCCAGCAGGAGGATTAATAAAAGGTTGAGCAAAACCGGGGACGTATTTAACATCTTCCGCAGTATTCATTACTCCACCAACAGGAGATTTCACTACTTTACCGGGAGCATAACCACCAGCTTGTGCGCCAACTGTTTCAGCCATTCTTGTTGCAGCAGGAATATAACCTCCTGCGCGAGTGACCTGCAAACCACCAGATCCTTTTACTCGCACACCTTGACCGGCCAATTGAGTTGCTAATTGTTTTGCAAGAGTTGACTGTATTTGATATTCTGCTGTTTGCTGTCTTGCTAATTGAAGCAGCAACTGAGCTTGTGCAGCTTGATTACCCATAGAGCCAGCAAGAGCTTGCGACACCGGCCCTTGTTGCTGCATGATTTGCAAAATAGATTGTTCAATGTTTTTTCTATTTTGAGTTTCTGTCGTGATACCAGCAATCTGAGGCAAAGCCTGAGCGAGATAAGTGAAAGAGTTTTGTATTAACTTAAAGAGCGTAAAGAAAGCGGCAATAGCACCGGGACCAGCTATTACATTACGAATACCTTTTAATAAACCATTTGCGAAAGTAGAACCAACTCCTTCTCCTTCAAGAATCTCGTTCATGCTTTCGACAAGTGATTTCAATTGTTCTGTACCATATCTAGCTAATGGCTCAAATGTTACTTTACCAATATTATTTGCTAGTTGTTGTGTAGAAGTGGCTGTTTGCTTTAATAAAGCGTCAAGAGTTTGATTTAGTTTTGCAGTAGCGACTTCAGCTTCATTTGTTGCTGATGCGCCTCTTTGTAAAGCTCCAGCATACACGCCTTGAGACTTATTTAAATCACCAACAATAGCTTTTAAGATGTTAACTTGATAAACACCAGCGACTTGTTCAGATAACTGCGCTCTTTGAGCGTCTCCTAAGTTTTTATAAGCACCTGCGAAATTTTGCAGAACAGTAACTGCTGGTAAAGTATTTCCTTGTACATCTCTTACTGCTATATTAAAAGCCTCTAATTGATCAAGAGTTTCTGTACGTTGTAAACGAGTAAAAATTGTTTTTAATGCGTTACCAATAACTGCGCCGCCTCTTGCTGTGCTTTGTTGAGCGGCTGTAACTAATGCATTTAACTGATCCAAGCTAACTCCCGCTTCTTGCGCCGCTTGACCTGTACGAGATAATGCTTCAGCCAAGTCTCCTGCACCAACTGCGAAATCTTGTTCGACGGCTACGAGCTTATTTAATATTTGACTCGTTGTTACTCCAGTTGCAGCAAAACCGTTTACAGTAGAAGTTAGAGCGTCAACAGAATTTGCAGTGCTGATTCCAGCGACTCTTGCTAAAGTTAATGCGTCTTTCGTTCTTATCAAAACTTCTTCAGCTTTTAAACCTTGACGAGAGAATTCAAGAGCAGCTTTAGACGCATCATCAAATGAAGAAGCTGTTTGTTTACCAACGCTAAATAAATCTGTACTAAATTTTTGTAATTGACTAGTAGTTAATCCGAAAACACGATTAATATCAGCAAGATTCTTTTCAACATCGATAGTAACATTAGCTAGTTCTTTAAAACTACGAATGACACCACCAAGAACAGCGGTTGAAGCTCCGAATGCAATAACGCGAGCATTAGAAGCAGCAAGAGCCGCCTCAAAATCCTTAACATCACCAGTCATTCTTCCAAGCGGCTGAGAGAAAGCTCGTTGATTAACGCTTAAATTAACCTGATTGTTCTGAGCGAATTTTTGATTGTACGCTTGAACACCAGCTTGAATAGAAGCTGTTAATGCTGCTTGATTGGCGGCGACATTGATTTGAACGGCCATATGCTTTATTTACACGTTAAAATTACTATTAACCGAATATTTTCATCATATCGTCCATACTCAATGATCCGCCTTTCTTTTTGGCTTCGTCTGCTAAAGATAAAGTCTTTTGACCTTTAGCCTTTAATCCTATATATTCAAGGTCTTCTGATGTTGCACCAACTATTGAACTAGCTTGATTTTCTTTGTTGTTCTTTTTTTCAATTGTTTTCTTGGCGTTTTCATTGGCGTTCACATAATCAATTATTTTATCAGGATCGTCTTTAATATCTTGAGGCATTTTATCATTTTGTTGAAAAACGTTCTTAAAAAATCGAGCATAAATAAGTAATTTTACTTGATTGTAAGTCAGTTCGCACACGCATTTACCGAAGAATTCAGTAGGATTTTCAGCAAATGGCATATATAAATTGAAAAAATCTTGTAAAATTAGATGTTGAATCGTGTTGTCATTTATGTTTTTGTAAACCTCTGAGTATTGTTTTATAATACAAGTGAGAGTTTCAGAATCAATATTATCGAAATCATCTTCTTCAAAAGCTTCTTCACTTAACTTTTTATCTTTATACAAACATTTTAATATATAATAATCATTAACTCTTTCTTCAGCATAACTTTCGGCGGTTCTTTGAAAGAATGCTGCTCTTGTATTTTTTAAATCGTTTAAACGTTTTTGCGCCGATTCAATATCATTATTAACTCTTGTTATTTCTGATTTTAGATATAATGCTTTCTTTTGTTTATTGAAGTTTTCTATTAAGTTTTGCTCTTGTGTTATTAAAGATTCTTGTTTATTTGACCATTGTTTCTCATCAACCAATCGTTCTAGTGTTTCACTATTTGTAGGAACGCCGCGTTTTTTAGCTTGATCAAAATAGACATCATAAAT
>Ga0209296_1000870_pt1 | contig 24940 bp, 9 predicted proteins | sample S_130206_EF_Meta_FD_187319 | JGI IMG/M metagenome (GOLD analysis project Ga0209296, IMG submission 187319) | Freshwater microbial communities from Lake Simoncouche, Canada to study carbon cycling - S_130206_EF_MetaG (SPAdes) (version 2) | ecosystem: Environmental > Aquatic > Freshwater > Lake ...
GTTCTACTTTCATTGGTATCAATGTCATCTCTCTTAGTTTATATTCAGGTATAAATGTTTCTCGTAAAAAATTAGCTTCCTCGTAACTTACGTTGATATCTAAATGCACACGAACATGACTGTCAATTAATAGCAAGCCTTCTGGGTTTTCTAAGATATCGCTAAGTTTATGCACACGAAAAATAGGTTGACGAGGCCAACTATGAAAGACAGGCTCTTGTCCCCATTCTAGCATCATCATACCACGTGCGTCATCACCTGCATCAGCATAGTTATGCGGGAATGCATTTCCAATATACCAAACATTAGCTTTGCTTTGGCGTTTATGAAAATGCCCAGTAAAGACTTTATCAAAGCCCTTCATGTGATCTGTGTTAATCTCGCCGTGATCGGGCATCTCTATCATTGCATTCATAAAGAATCTAGGTAATTCAAAATGACCAAACAAATATTTACCACTTAGTTTTTGAACTTTTTTGTAATCGTCTTGAACCAACCAAGGGCTGATGCAAACATCCCCTTCACTGAAGAAATCATTGACAATTTGTACATTTGGTAAATGTTTAGCCCACTCAACGCTATGAATGTCCCTGCGGTCACGATAATAAAGATCATGATTGCCTGGTATAAAATATACTCTATCAAAGTTAGCATTTAATTTCTCCAATGCTTGCAAACCAAATTGCAATGTATGTATGTTAATACTTGCCCGATGATGATTCCAGTCACCTAAGAAAAAACAAGTTTCACAATTTTCTACTTTGGCTTTGGAAATAAACCAATCAATGAAATTACTACAGTCTTGATTATGTTGTAGGCTATTTGACTTCAATCCAAAATGAATATCAGTTAGGCAAGCGGCTTTTTTAAAAAGGTTAGTCATTTAGTTAGTATATAATAAATGTCATTGACATAGCAATGACATTGGTAAAATTATTCTTCGTAAACAACCGAACTCATTCCAGCACCCAGACCCTGACGAGTCCAGCTTGGATTAAGTCCATTTATTTCTAAGATGTCATCACGGATATTTTGATTTCGCTTTTCAGTATTTAAAACACGACAGAAACTATTTGTAATTGCTGCGGTATAGTATGCGAATGGATTAGCACTTTTAGCTTCATTGAATCGTAAACCAACATAAGTTAATTGTAGAATAGCACTATTACGCATTTCGTCGTTATATGTATATCCACGCCAATTATATTTCATAGCATATTTTTCACACATCATAATATACATACGGGCAAGTTTATTTGTTACTTGTCCATGATCCTTGCTAAACTCTCCTGTTTCCAAATCACCTTTCCAATGACTTTTTCCCACGCAATAGAAAGTGTTATTGTTATCTATTTTATAATGTTGGAATGGAGGGAAGTTTACCTTAACATGAACCATGTCATCTACTTCTGCTTTAGTGGTAACATCTTCCAAGTCAGCAAAGATTTCATCTGGGTCAGCTTCTTCAAATTCAAATATATCTTTTGCGGTTTTCTTTTTAACTGTTTTACGGGGAACTTTTGGAGCAACTGGTACATGATCCCAATTCATTACACGAAATACTAAATCTGTTACTAGGATAGATTCTGGGTCAACTGAATCTTTTACCCCTGCTTCTAAGCTAAGCCTAGTTGCCCTAGTTTCTTTTGCTTGTTGAATAGTTTCGGGTTTAAATGCATATTCTAAACTGTCTTGTATCGTAGATTGGGGCATATCTACAATAAAATCATATCTATGATATTCGGGTTTAGCAAAATGACAATAAGCTGTTTTGCTTTCATGTATTTCTTTTAGTATATCTTTGTTATTGAGATAATTAACGGGTTTTCGTGGCGCAGGTAATAATGACATGGGTCTCCTTGTGTTATAGTTATGCTACAGTGATTATAGCATAACAGTTGCAGAAAAGCAACAATTTTTTGTAGAAAAGGTAAAAATAGAGCATTATATTTATGCTAAATAGTACAAGAAGGATAATATTATTATATGGCAACTAATGATTCATTAGCTAAGAACGGTGAACAGCAAAACATAGTCGGGGAAAAGATTAGAGCACAGAGTGCCATTATTAGAAGCGCAACTTCAACCGAGGCACAAAAAGAAGCTGCGTTTATAGAGCGAGATAAACTACGGCTTCAAAATAAAGCACTTGGTGCCGAAGAAGCAGCCCTAACTAAGCAGGACCCAGCGACTAGTCTATACGAAGGGGTAGATGAAACAGGACAGCAGCGATATTACAATCCGGCTACTGGAAAGTCATACTTCTCTGAAATCCCACCTACTACCGAACAACAAGCAAATGTAAGGGATCCGGCGAGAGGATTTATTAACCAAACTACAGAGAACATTGTTTCCCCACCTGCAGTGGCTACTTCCCAAGTGCCAGTAAGGCTTGACCCACCTGATCCAGTAACCGATCCAAATCTAGCACAAAATGCCGCAGCAACTGATGAAACTATACAAGACAAGAAAGTACCCACTGGCTCTAATCCTGCAAATGGAATACTTGAACCACCTGATGAAATTATTCAGGCTAAGACAGTTCCTACAGACGCTAATCCTACATATGGAATACTTGAACCACAAGATGAAACTATACAACCCAAGAAAGTACCTGCTGATCCTGTTCTAGTGCAAAATTCTGATCCAGAAGGTTACGCAAATATACAAGAACAAAATGCTGCTGCTAATGAGGAAGCAATACGCAATGCAGGAGAAGGAGGTACTGGGTTTGGGTTAACTACTGCAAAATTAAACACTCAATCACAGGCTACACAACAAGATGCAGTAAACTTTCAAGCAAAAGAAGATTGGCGAGTAAGATTAAGTTTAAGTCCCGGTGCAACATATTTGTATAAAGCTAGCCCACCTGGAATATTAGCACCACTACAAGCTACAGACGGTGTCATATTTCCGTATACACCAGCAATATCAGTTCAATATAATGCTACTTATGATCCTACTGAATTAACACATAGCAATTACAAGTTCTTTACATATAGAGGTAGTGCAGTAGATAGCGTTACTATTGGTTGTGATTTTACTGCACAGGATACATTTGAAGCACAATATGTATTAGCAGTAATACATTTCTTCAGGTCAATAACCAAAATGTTTTATGGACAAGATCAAAATCCAACCAACGGTACACCTCCGCCGTTGTGTTATTTAAGTGGTTTGGGTGCTTTTCAATTTGATGCTCATCCATTGGCAATTACAGCTTTTAACTACACTTTACCTACTGACGTTGATTACATACAAGCTGGAAGTAATTTTACCCCTGCTGGAGTTAATACAGCAGGTAGTCAACCAAAACAAGATCCGTTTCCAGATGCAATATCTCGTAGATTGGCTAGTAATGCTAATAATGCTCTTAATCCGGGTGCAACAGTATCATCACCTAATTGGCAAACTACTAATACTGGAACAAAGGATGCTACTTATGTTCCTACTAAAATAAGTCTTAGTATTACTGCAAATCCAATAGTAACTAGAAATGACATTAGTAATAAGTTTAGTTTGAGAGAATATGCAACAGGTGCATTGTTAAGAGGAACAAAACGAGCAGGTGGAGGAATTTGGTAATGGCAGCGAATAATTTATACCCGGCAACAAGTCCATATTATTTTTCTGAAATAGTTAATAATAACTTTTTAGATGTTATGGTGAATAGGCCTATACCTATGCAACCTTCAGATATATATTGGGAAATAACTGCTGTATACGAATATAGGCCTGATACATTAGCGTATGATTTGTATAGTGATAGTAGATTATGGTGGGTATTTGCAAGCAGAAACCCAAACAGATTAAAAGACCCGTATTTTGATTTTACTACTGGTACAGGAATATATTTACCTAAGATGGATATGATAAAACAAGTTTTAGGAATTTAAGATGGCTGATAATTTAGCGTTTGATGATCGGGATATGCCTGCACAAGCAGGTGGGGTGAATAATACATTAAATACATATCCTGCAGCAGGGGGAGGAGCACCGGTTGAGGCAACGCCTACTACCCCGGCAGGTAAAGCAGGTACTCCGGCAGCAAAAATTAATAAAAATGCACCGGGTAAACGAATTCAAAATCCATTAGGTAATTTTTCAAGTTACACATATCAAATATCTTTGTATATGATAACACCCGATGCGTATGATGCTTTTATTCAAACGGGCAGAAAAGATATCAATGCAATTAATAATATAGTACCAGGAGCAAACACACCTGAAGCAGTAGCAGCAGAAGACGCAAGTAACAGGGGAAACACTACTTCTCCGCCGGCGCCGTCTAGTGCAAACGCATCTAGCACTCAATATACTAATGGTGTATATTTGATTGCTCAAAGCGGTGGCATTAACAATAAAACACAACAACGTGCTCCTGGGTTTGATTTAGATTACTACATTGATGATTTATCAATAACACAGGCTATAAATGGTAAGGATACGCTTAGTGCAACTAATGTTACTGATATTAGATTTACAATAACAGAACCATATGGGTTTTCATTCATTACAAAATTGCGTAATGCTGCTACTGAGTTAGCAAAAGTTTCTAGGTCTAAGAATTTTAAAGATATAAAAAATCCATCACGGCAATTCTTTATGCTAGGCATTAGATTCTTGGGATATGATAAAGATGGATATTTAATTGACCCTACAAAAATTCCAAGTTCAGATGGAGATCCGCAAGGTAATGCATTTGGACTATATGAAAGATTCTATGATATATTCATTACTGGAATGAAGTTTAGAATAGATGGAAAAGCAGTAATATATAATATCACCGCAACTAATGTTGCCACTGGTGCGGCGTTTGGAACTAAGCGTGGGTTCGTAGATACAGGTGCATCTATATCAGGAGCAACTGTATATGATGCATTGATGGGAGGATCAGCAGCCGGACCTAAACCCGGCGAGTCAGCATCTACTACCCCACCTCAAAGCGGCACGATTGGATTGCTTGCTAAGTTAAACAAAGATCAACAAACTCTACTTAAAAATAAATCAATTGAAATTGCCAATGAATGGGATGTGGTCTTTTTAGGGGTTGCTGATTTATTGATAAAAAAAGCAAGCATTGTAGATAAAGCTGTGTTAGACAAAAGAGTGTGGGCTATGACTAACAACGTTAATAAGAGTGCAGACTCTAATGTTGCAACAGGAGAAAATAGTAAACCTAATAATGATGTCAGACAGATCACCTTTACTAAAGGTGGTTCTATATTACAATGTGTTAATCAAATTATTTTGCAAAGTGATTATTTGTTGAACGCACTAAAAACAGCGTATCTTTCAACTGAGGAGTCCACTGAGCAAGGAAAATATCCAGAACAAAAAAATCCACAAGAAGTAAAAATACAGTGGTATACAATGCATGCCGAAGTAAAGAACTTGGGTTGGGACAACCTACAACAAGATTTTGCGTACAAAACAACTTTTACAATCCAGCCTTACGAAACGCCCGTGGTTGTTGCACCGTATGTAAAACTCGGGGCAAAATATTATGGCCCGCATAAACGGTATGAATATTGGTTTACTGGAAAAAATAGTGAGATATTATCCTATGAACAGCAAATGGATAACACCTTTTTTAATGTAGCAGTATCCGCAAAAGATAATACCTCAGGTGTCAATACTGGTACATCAACTAGAGCAAACAAAGAAAGTGGACAACCTGATCAAGGGTCCTTGGGTATGGGATTGCAAGCACAAAATGCATACATGACGAGTTTGTATGATCCTGGCACATATGCAACTGCAAAGATAAAAGTGTTAGGAGATCCTGATTTCTTAATGCAACCCGCACCTAGTAGTATAAACTCATTCTATGATCAATTTTACGGCACTGATGGATATACGATAAATCCAAACGGTGGACAAGTTTTCATTGAAATTAATTTTAAAGAACCAAGAGATTATCAAAATAGCACAGGATTATTAAGTATTAATCAATCAATATATTTTTGGGAATATCCTGCAGCTATACAAAAACAACTAGATGCTAGGGGCGGCGGCGTTAGTTATATGGTTAGAACTGTAGTTAGTACCTTTAGTAAAGGTAAGTTTGAACAAGAGCTAACTTGTAACATAAACACATTTGGAAATGAAACAGCAGATGCTGCATCAGCTACAGCCGCAGGGAGAGACCAAACTGCTGCTATCTCAGCTAGAACAGGTGTAGCTTTAACTCCGGAAGCCGCTGCCACCGCAAGGGCTACATTTGCTGATAACGATCCTAGACTAGTAAATGGTCCGGCAACAAGTGCTAATGGCTCTGCTAGTGTACCGTCAAGCACTACCACTATCAATCCAATGAATACTAGTAACAGTGTTGTCCAAGCAGCAGCTAGACTAATAGAAAATCAAACACTAATTCAAAACGGAGTGCAGGACGATGACGCTGGACAGATCGGTCCAAGATGAAGATGCTGACAAAAATTCAAGTATTAATATATGGCACAAGACTATTTTAAACCAAGAGGACAACTTCCAGAAAGTAAACCAGACGCTGGTGGCGGGGTAATACGCAATACTCCCACCCTTGCTGTTGTTAAAAACAATATTGATGCTACCCGAGGCGGTAGAATCCAAGTATATCTATCAGATTTTGGTGCACCTGACTCGGAAGATAGTACAAGTTGGGTAACTGTAAGTTACATGAGTCCCTTTTTTGGATCAACACCTGCATCTGGAAGTAACAAATCAACTGATTATGGCACATATACTCAAAATCCAAGTTCATACGGTATGTGGTATAGTCCCCCTGATATAGGAAGCACAGTTATTTGTATCTTTATCAACGGAGATCCAAGTTATGGATATTATATCGGTAGTGTTCTACAACCTGAATTACTACAGATGATTCCTGCAATAGGTGCTTCCCCTGATATCATAGCAAATGATCCTGAATCTGCGGCGTTAGGTGGGGCAACACTTTTGCCAGTAACTAATTTAAATACAAACAATCCTATCATAACAAATGGTACACAGTTTTTAACTGCACCTAAACCAGTTCATAGTTATAGTTCTTCTATATATTTTCAACAAGGTTTGATCAGAGATTCAATTAGAGGACCAATATCAAGTAGCGCATTACGTGAAAGTCCGTCTCGTGTTGGTTGGGGAGTTAGCACACCAGGTAGACCAATTTATCAAGGTGGGTTTACCGACAACAATGTATTAACTAAAGTAGCTTCAGCAACCAATGAGTCATTAAAATTAGTATCACGTAGAGGTGGACATAGTATTGTTATGGATGACGGTGATGTTGTTGGCAAAGATCAACTGATAAGATTAAGAACAGCATTAGGTCATCAAATATTAATGAGTGATGATGGACAAACATTGTTCATTATTCATGCTAACGGACAAAGCTATATTGAATTAGGCAAAGAAGGTACAATTGATATGTACGCTACCAACAGCGTAAATATCAGGACACAAGGAGATTTAAATTTACACGCTGATAACAATATTAACATTAATGCTAAGAATGATTTAAATATAGCAGCTAATAATATTAAAATAAATGCCGAGACTGATATTTCTTATCGTTCAGGCAAAAACTTTAGTGGTTACACATTAGGTACCTATACAGTTAAAGTTAATGGTTCAATGAGTATGGAAGCAAGTGGTGAGGGTTCTTATGCCAGCACAGGAACAATGTATGTTAATGGTAGCAAAATAAATTTAAATACAGGATCAACGTCAGTAACCCCGGCAGAAGTACCCAAAATACCCATAGTAACTCATACTGATACATTGTTTGACAAAATTAAAGGATGGTTAGCGGCTCCTGGATATCTGTTATCTATTGTTAGTCGTGCTCCTGCTCATGCTCCTTGGTCAAGTGCAAATCAAGGGGTTGATGTTAAAGTAAATAATAATAGTAGTAGGGCATTTTAATGCAAAATAATCAAAGTCAAACGTATGCTAATTCAGCAAGACTTCCGCCAACTAATCCAGTCACGGCGGCAACTGCTGCCACGGTGCCAGCTATTGGAACAGTTAGCAAATCATTAAATGCTGGAGTAACTGCTGCAATGATTGGTGGTACAGCAGCACAAGCAGCGGCTGCATATCCTGAGGTAGTAGCGAATGGCACTGGAATTATTATAGATGCTGCAGGAAATGTTAATGCTGGTATAGGCATACTAGCAAAGACACCGCAACAACTTGAGACTGCTGGTATATTAAAACCAGGAGCAGCATCATTAGTTACTGGTTTAGTTCAACGAGGCATGAGTATAGAATCTGCTATGACAAATAATTTGTTTACCGGCGTTTCTGGTGCTGAAAATTTACAAGCATTAATTAATAATACTTCTGCACAAGCAGCAGCACAGATAATTAATTTTCAGCAGGCACAAAGTGCAATGATGATGACCGGTGCTATAGTTGGCAATGAAGCACCGGGAGCTATAGCAGGTATAGTAAATGCTGCTGCGTATGTTGGAGTAAAATCTACAGTAGCATTCTTGCAAAACTCTACAAATATTGGTGATATAATATAATGGCAACACTTCCTTCTATTTCTAATGTAGCAAGTGCAATAAGTTCAGGTAATTTCTCATCTGCGCTAGCAACCGCAACCGGTGGCGCAAGTTCTATTGTTACTTCTCTTAATGGTATGTCAGCTTCAATACCAAGCATACCAAGTCTACCTAGTATTCCGGGTCTACCTAATATTTCAGGACTACCAAGTGTGCCGGGGTTGCCTACTATTGATACATTACGTAATATCAAACCACCTGAAATTACTGGGTTATCAGGCTTAGTAGATGCTACAAAAGGAATAGCAAGTTCTGCATTTACGGCAATATCAAACTCATTTAAACCACTGCAAGCCGGAGTTCCACAAAACTTAACAATTATCAATTTAAAAAATAAATTAGAACAGGTGGCAGCAGACACTAAAGCCGCATCTACTCCATTAACAACTTCATTTACAAATGGATTGAATAGCGCAGGAGTTGATTTAGCAACAGGTAAAATACCTGCAGTAGAAGCAGCAGTTGCATCTGGTGGAGTAAAATCAGGATTGAGTGCATTATCGGGGGCGATGAGTAATGTGCCTGGTATGTCAGGCATAGTTAGCCCGTCTGCACTTGCTAGTGGTGTGAGCAACTTACCGGGAGGGCAATCAGCACTGTCGTCTATAGTAAACCCTAGTTCGTTAACTACTAGTGGAATTTCTGATACACTAAGTGGACTTAAAACAATAACTAAAAATGCATCTAGTGCAGCACTAAATCAAATTAGTACCGCAACTTCAGGATCAAGTTCAGTTTCAGGTTTATTATCCGGCGGTGCACTAACAGGTGCCGGCTCCTCACTGAGCGGAGCATTAAGTAATCCTAGCAGTCTATTGAATGGTGTTACTGGGAACATACCTAACATTCCTGGATTACCTAATGTTTCAGGGTTGCCTTCAATTAGTACTTTAACACAAGGACTACAATCTGGAAAACAACCATTATCGTCGTTAGTTTCAACTGGGCTATCACCTGCAGCCGCAGCATCATTAACAGCAAGTATGAATTCACTAAGCACTGCTAGTCCCTTTCCTATAAAAATGCCAACAGTAGCTGAAAATACAATTAATAGAAGTGAAATATCTTCTCAAATCAGTAACTTGTTGGGTGACAAGAAAGTTCCTGCTCCAAACTTTTCGGGACTTGCTGCGACTCCTATACGAGACTTAACTCAAGCCGAAATTGCTGCGTATGATGTAAATAAAAAAGAAATTGAAACATTGTCCGATGCTCGGTTTGCTTTAGTTAAAGCCGAAGCAGATGCAAGATATACACTTAGTAAAGCTAAACAAGATTTACCACAAGGTGATCCTTCTATACCTGCGTTAGAACGAGCAGTTGAAACAGCTAACAATAAAATAAACGACTTAGATAAAAGAGTAACAACCTTACAAAATACTCAGTATACACTAACTACCGGTAAACCATCGCCAAACTCAACTATTACGTCAGCATAAATACATCATGCCCTCATACATTGGATTCAGCACTATAAATGCTTACACACCGCGTTCTACGAACCTTCAAACAGGCCCTGCAGCAGGTACAGGTTCTACCGTGGCGCCCTATAATATAGGTAATAAATTTGGATTAGTTGATGCACCATTGGTTATACAAGATTTAATCAATGCATTAAACATTCGTCAAGGGGAGAAGGTGGGAAATCCTAGCTATGGAACTACCCTTTGGAGTTTTGTATTTGAACCAAACACAGCAGATGTGCAATTTCAATTAGAAAACGAAATACGCAGAGTAGCAAGTCAAGACCCCAGACTTGTATTAAACACAGTTCGTGCATATCCTCAAGAAAACGGCATATTGCTAGAAGTTGAAATGGCTGTATCTCCGTTCAATCAAGCTAATTTATTAAGCGTATTCTTTAATAGTGCTACTAATATAGCAGTTTTACAATAAAGCTAAAAAACCTAGTTTATTAGGTATGATAAATACTTAAAAGAGAATAACTATGGCAACCTCATCAAGACAATCAGCATTATTCGGGGTCAATGACTGGAAAGCCATTTACCAAACCTTCAACCAAGCCGACTTTCGTAGCTACGACTATGAAACATTACGTAAAAGTTTTATAGATTACTTACGTGCATATTATCCTGAAACATTCAATGATTATATTGAAAGTTCAGAATTTATCGCCCTGCTTGATGTTATGGCGTTCATGGGACAAGGTCTTGCTTTCCGTAATGACTTAAATGCTCGTGAAAATTTCATTGATACGGCTGAACGCAGAGATAGTGTTATCAAGTTAGCAAACTTAGTTAGTTATACTCCTAAAAGAAATTTAGAAGCACAAGGTTATTTGAAAGTAACAAGTGTTCGTACTACTCAAAATATCATAGATTTAAATGGGTTTAATCTAGGAAATGTTCCTGTATTGTGGAATGATCCTGCTAACCCAAATTGGTTAGAACAATATAATACTATCATTAATGCGGCATTAATCAATACTCAACGTGTTGGTTTGCCAGCTAATACAGCACAAATTCTTGGGGTAAAAACGGACGAATATACATTGCAGATTCCCGCAGGGACATTACCAGTAGTACCATTTAGTAATTTAGTTAACGGTTTAAATATGAATTTTGAATTGTGCAGTGTGAGTACAGTTGGAACAGATTATGTTTATGAAATTCCTCCTGCACCAACTAATACATTCAATATGCTATATCGCAATGATAAATTGGGATATGGTAGTCCAAACACAGGGTTCTTCTTTTACTTTAAGCAAGGTTCATTAACAAATTTTGACTTTACACTACAAAATCAAATCTCAAATCAAGTAATTGATATTGGAGATATTCAAGGTATTAATAATACAGATACTTGGTTGTATCAGGTTAGTCAAGTTAATGGAACATTTGGATTATGGAAAAAAGTAGATAATATCTACGCTGATGCATACTTGCAAACTGAAAGTTCCGTTAAACAAATTTACTCAGTTAATAGTAGATTCAACGATCAAGTTAGTTATATATTTGGTGACGGGGTTTTCAGTCAAATACCAGTTGGTACGTTCAGAGCATATGTACGTGCAGGTAATGCATTAACTTATACTATTCAACCTACTGATATGCAAGGTCTATCAGTATCAATTAATTATGTGAGTAGAGTTGGTAGAGTTGAAACATTAACTGTAGGATTGTCATTGCAAGTACCAGTGTCAAACGCACAAGTTCGTGAATCATTGGCAAACATTAAACAACGTGCGCCAAGTCGTTACTATACACAAAATCGCATGGTCAACGGTGAAGACTATAACAATTTTCCATATACATTGTATAGCTCAATCATTAAATCAAAAGCTATCAATCGCAGCAGTGTTGGGGTGAGTAAGAATCTAGACTTACTTGATCCAACTGGAAAATACTCTAGTACAAACAGTTATGCAAATGACGGAGGTGTTTGGTTAGACAACAATAATGGCTATGCAACACTAACTATAAACAGCACCGGCGATATTATTACGTTCTTGACTGGAACATTAGCTGCGATTTTGTCTGATAACAGATCGTCACAATACTATATTCAAAATTATACTAGATATAGTATTGATAGTGCATCAGGTGACGGGACATTGTACTGGTACACTAGTACTGTAGATGCTAACAGTTTAACAGGGTATTTTTACAACATCACTAACGGAGGGGAAAATCCTGTCCCAGTAGGAACATATTCTACATACAACGCAAAGTATATTACTCCGGGTGCATTGCTTAAATTTATAGCACCGTCGGGTTATTATTTTGATAGCAATAATAGATTGGTAAGTGGAGTAGCAGGTCCATCAAACACCACATATATTTGGATTACTGTGTTAAATGTAATTGGTGACGGATTCAATAACGGTATAGGTCAATTTGCAAATGGTTCAGGTCCTATAACATTGAATGGCTATGTTCCCGCCGGAGCAATATTAACAACGGTTATACCTGCATTTAGTAATACATTACCTAATAGTGTCATACAAGAATGTATTGTTAGATTAGATTTACAACAAAACTTTTCATTAGTTTTTAACAATTCACTGACGGTTAATCAAAATCGTTGGAGTATTGACATTTACAATTCATCTAACTATTTTGTTAACTTTGAAAGTGTTGGTTATAATAGATACACGGTAACTTATCGTTCACTAGCGTATTATTTTGGTAGTGTCGCTGATACTAGATTTACGTATGATGCAGGTAAATTAGTATACGATCCCTTCTCTGGAATTATACTTCAAGACTTTGTTAAAGTATTGGTTACTAATACACAACCAAATAGTAATTACGCACTAAGTAATCCTATATCTACTAGTATCATTGGACAGACCGTTGAAAGTGACGGTTACATAAATGATTTTGAAGTTGAAGTTGCTAGTATTGATGTTAATAATAGAAGTATTATAGAGAATCCTGATTTCTTTAATGAAATCACTGGATATGTTACTGGTAGTACAAATATCGGTATATATGCATTCTTTGAAACAATTCAAGATGCTATAAATTTAAGTCGGCAAGATTTGATAGCTTCCTCTATGGTATCGTATCAATATTCAACTACTACACAAATTGAAACTGTAAAATATGAATACCCTGTCGGTCAATTATTCTATGCATATTCTGAAAATGTTTTCTATATAACTGTGCAAGACCCAACGATTACAACACCATATTTTGTACTAGTTGTTCAACCGCAATATAGTATGAAGCCCGGGCGTCAAGGATTGCAATTCCAATATCGTCATAATAGTAATAATACTACACGTATTGATCCTGCTACAACAAACATTATTGATTTATATGTAGTTACCCAGTCATACTATACTCAATATCAAAATTGGATTCAAGACACCACAAATACTGTGCCTATGCCATTGAGACCTACTATTAGTCAATTAAGCAATGAATATAGTCAGATACAAGATTATAAAATGTTAACAGACAGCGCAATATTAAACAGCGTAGTGTTCAAGCCATTATTTGGTCCTAAAGCAGCATCTGCGTTAAGAGCAACTATAAAAGTTATTAAAAATTCTAACACTAATGCTAGCGATAGTGAAATTCGTAGTGCAGTATTAACACAAATGAATACGTATTTTAATATTAACAACTGGAACTTTGGTGACACTTTCTATTTTAGTGAATTAAGTGCTTATATCCACACTAACATAGGTGACTTGGTAAGTTCTTGTGTATTGGTACCCAACGACCCCTCACTACATTTTGGAGATTTATATGAAATTAAATGTTTACCATACGAAATCTTTGCTAACGCAGCTACATCAAATGATGTAATTGTGATAGCAGCACTTACACCCGCCGAATTACAGATAGCATAAGTATAGTATAGAGATTAATAAATATGGCATCAAGAATTAGAACATTAGATTTTCTTCCAGAAATATTTAAAACCACAACCAACGCACAATTTTTAGCAGCAACGCTAGATCAACTGGTCGCACAGCCCAATATTAAAAGGATTCAAGGGTATATTGGTAGTAAATTTGGATATGGTGTTAATGCTACCGATCGGTATGTAACTGAACCCACCAAGACAAGAACTGATTATCAATTGGATCCGGGTGTTATTTTCTTAAAAGAAAATAATTCTACTGCAAAAGATTTTATTAGTTATCCTGGAATTATAGATGCATTGAGTTTAGAAGGTGGATTAACTGCTGATAACAATAGACTATTCAATAGTCAGTTTTATTCATGGGATTCATTTACTAATTTAGATACAATCATTAACTTTAACCAATACTATTGGTTACCGGAAGGACCCGAGCGTGTAGTAGTTGCTTCTAATATAGTATACAATGCAGAAAACTTTATTGTTCAACCTGAAGCAAACTATTATTTAATTTCTTCAGAATCTCTTGCTACCCCCAGTGCTAACCCAACATTAACTCTATTAAGAGGTGGACAGTATACCTTCACAGTGGATCAACTTACTGAGTTTTGGATTCAAGGAGTACCCGGTGTTACTGGATTAAGTCCAACCGAACGCAATGTACAAACTCGTGATGTATACGGGGTTACAAATAACGGGGCAACTAATGGAGTTGTTACATTTTCTGTCCCTCAGAAAAATGCATTAGATGACTTTATTTTTCCAGGCGATAATACAGTGGGTGTTGTTTCAACATTACCATTTGATCAAGTAAACGGAGCATTAGTAAATGAAATAGGAGGTATTGACGGAGTAACCGCATTAGCCGGATTAACTGTAATGTTTTACAATACCGGCGTACCGAGTGAAAGTGGATTTCTTGATAAATTCTTTGACCAAACATTATATGATGAAAATGGCGGAGTAAACTACAATGAAAGTATTGATTACCCCGGATCGGTAATCTTCAACAATAATTACGAAGGTGGATACTATACAGATGTATCTGCTACTTTCTACACCATTAGTTTATTAGGAGATATTGATAATCCTCAGATTCAATTGACTGCTACAGCAGCAATCCCTACCAATCAAAAAATAACTGCAACATATGGTTTAGAGTGGGCAAACAGAAATTTTTATAGAAGTTCAATTGGTGTAATAACATTACAGCCATACAACAGTGCTATACTAGATAAATTGTATTATCAAGATGGTACTATCCCCGGTCGGGTTGGTGTTATCAATTTGATTGAGAACAACATTACAAATCAAATTAATGTAGTAACTGATATTTTAGGCAAGGCCAACTATACCTCTAAGAATGGTGTTGTCTTTACTAATGGATTAAAAGTTCTTTTTCAAGGTGATATATATCCTGAAAGTTTCAACAACGTAGAATTTTATGTTGAAGGTGTAGGTACAGCAATTGAATTGATACCTGTAACTACACTTGTTTCCCCTGGTTTATTCGCTGCAGGTTCATATATTCCGTACGATACTACACCGTACGATATGAGTAACTATGATTCAAATTTGTACATTCCGATCAATCCTGATTATATAACTATTGCTAGAAATTCTATTAATAGAAATGCATGGTCAAGAAGCAATCGTTGGTTTCATATTGATGTTATTAATGCCACAGCAACATATAACAATGCTCCCGAGTTAGTTACTGAATACACTCAATTGGGTAATAAAGCAAAAAGACCTATTATTGAATTCTACCCTAATCTTAAATTGTTCAATAGTGGTGCTGTGGGTAAAAACCCTATTGACTTCATTGATACTAAAACAACCGATGCATTTACTTATGTGGCTGGTCAACCTAATTATTACCCAGATACAGCTGGTTATACAACTAGTAACGCAACTATTGCGCCGGTAACCGGCGCAATAATAAAGACTGCAACTGCAACTATCTCATTAATAAATCAAGTAGTATTAGATAACACAACTGGATTGCATGTCAATGACACAATAACTTTCACCGGCACTGCGTTTGGTGGAATCAGCACAAGTCCTACAAATAATTCTAACTTATATTATGTGCTTGAAATCGTAAATTCTACTAACATTATAATATCAGCTACTAATCAAGGAACTCCAGTAACAGTAACTTCTAGCTCAGGCTCAATGTCAGCATCAGTTTATCCATATAGCACTACTGTTACAGCATTAAGCACTGATGTATTTGGGTTGTTTACTATAGGACAGTATATAACTGATTCTACTGGTTTATTACCGTCAATTACTTTTATAACTAATGTTAGTACAGTGGGTTCCGACACTGTTATTACTGTATCTTGGTATAACCAATCAATTATTGCTGGCACCTCAATTGCATCAGTAGTAACTGCTGACACCCCATTAGATAACTATGCATTATTTGACGGCTCAAGAGTAGTATTTGCAGCCGACACTGACAATAACGTTAGAAATAAAATATACGTTTCACGGTTTTCTACAATCCAGCCGGGTAGTATTCCAGTAATTACACTGACTGAAGCTAGTGATGGGTTAGTATTACCAAACGAGCAAACAGCAGTTTACCGAGGATATAATTATCAGGGTAAAGATTTTTTCTTTGACGGTGTTGATTGGATTAATGGTCAACAAAAAACTCAAATAAATCAACCGCCTAAATTTGATATCTATGATAGCAACGGTATAAGTTTAGGAGACTCTGAGGTTTATGTTGGAACCTCATTCTCAGGTTGCACATTGTTTTCATATGGCATAGGATCAGGATCAAATGATCCAGTAATAGGGTTTCCATTAAGATATAGTTCAGTTAGTAATGTAGGTGACATAAGTTTTGATGTTACATTAAATTCTGATACCTTCACATATGTTCGAGGATTAAATGCGTTAACGGAGAACGTAAACACCGGGTATGTTTATAACTACGCAATAACACCCGGCAATGATCCAATAATTGTTAGACAGTTAGGATGGCAAACTGCGGTATCACCTAGTGTGCAATATCAAATTTTTGAATTTGATTACGATGCAGTAACAAATACAACCAACACTTTCACTTGTGATATAGCACCTGTTGTTACTACACCCACATTGTGGCCAATGATTCAAGTTTATATTAACAATATCTATGTGCCAACCACTGAGTGGCAAGTTCTTGATCCTTTATCTACCATCTCAACAACTATTACTATTCCAGTAATTCCTACGACAAATACTGTAGTACAAATTTTAATTTTAAGCGATCAAGTAAGCCAAACTGCATACTTTCAAACTCCTATCAACTTAAATAACAATCCATTAAATGCACCAATTACAACTGCAAACATAGGTGACATTCGTGGACAGTATCAAAGTATTTTCTTTAACAATCCTAATACAACAGGTATTGTTTTTGGCGCAAACAACTATCGTGATTTGGGTAACTTGGTTCCGTGGGGTAATAGAATCATACAGAATAGTGCCTCACTAGTATTGCCTGGCACTTTCTTAAGAAATCAAGATCATAATTTATTCAACTCATTGTTGTATAATAGCAGACAATATATTACGTTTAAGACATTATTGGTGGATACAGTTAATAATTCAGATTATTCTAGAATACTGACACCATCACAAATGTTGGATGCTGCATTAGATCAGATTAATGCCTCAAATGTAGAATCTCAATCGTTTTTCTGGAGTGATATGTTGCCTTCTAAGGCACCATACATCACGAATACATATAGTTTTGCAAATTCGTTAGATATAAGTGTTTATCCATTAAGCCATATCTATACTTTTGCTACTGCGAATTATGATGGTATATTAGTATATTTGACTCGCAATAATGTACAAACACAATTAATTAAGGGTATAGACTATACAGTTAGTATTGATAGTCCGTCATTAACGGTTACGCAAGCACTAGAAGCAAATGATCAAATTACTATAAAAGAATACAATCAAACATATGGAAGTTATGTTCCAAATACACCTACTAAATTAGGATTATATCCTGCAACTATTCCTAGTGTAACACTAGATACAGCTTATAGTCCTGCAACATATTTCATAGTGGGACATGATGGGTCATTTAATAAGCTGTATGGTAGCTATGACGCAACCACAGATACATTAGTTGATTTCAGAGATCAAGTATTACTTGAATATGAAACTCGTGTATACAACAATTTAAAACTAGGTGAAACAGTTCCTGCAGGTTCATATCAAGGTGTAATTATACCTGGCTTCTTTAGAACCACTGATTATTCAACCGATGAATTTTTACAAATTTATAGTGAGTTGTTTTTAAATTGGGTTGGTCAAAACAGAATTAATTATAAAACACAATTCTATAATACGAATAATAAATTTACTTACAACTACAGAGACAGCGGCAATAAAATAAACAATCAACCAATTGAACAGGGATATTTCAGGGGTGCTTATTTGTTCTTTTATGATACAAGTACTCCAAACGAAACTCCTTGGCAGATGTTAGGTTTAGCAAATCAACCAACTTGGTGGACTAGTCGTTATGGTCCTGCACCATATACAAGTGACAACTTGGTGTTGTGGGGAGATTTAGAAACTGGTACCGTTTGGAATGACGGCACCCCGTTTATTAAACCTAACTATGCTCGCCCTGGTTTATCAAAAGTAATACCAGTAAATAGTAATGGTGATTTAGTATCACCGTTTGATTCACTAGTTGGTAATTACGATCAATATCTATTCCAGCGTGATTGGATAGTAGGCGATGTTGGTCCTGCAGAGTTCAGCTATCGTAGAAGCAGCACTTGGCCCTTTGACTTGATGCATATTCTTGCATTAACTAAACCAGCTGATTTCTTTAACTTAGGTGTTGATGTTGATACTTACAAATACAATGTAGAATTTAATCAATATCTAGTCAATGATAGAAGTCATTTAGTAATAAGTGATGTTCCAATATATGGTGCAGGAACGCCTGCGACTAGCTATATCAACTGGATAGTTGACTATGAAAAACAAGTTGGAATAGATGCAACAACTAACATAACTACATTGTTGGATAACTTAGATGTTCGGTTAGTATATCGTGCAGCAGGCTTTAGCGACAAAAACTTGTTGAAATTCTACGTTGAAAAGAGTTCAGCAAATAGTAATAATAGTTCATTATTAATACCTGACGAAAGCTATGGTTTATTATTGTACGAAAATCAACCATTTGATAGAATCATCTATAGTGGTGTCGTAATACAAATAACTGAAAATGGTTATAAAGTTTTTGGTAACTCACAAACTAATGCATATTTCAAAACACTTACACCAAAATTTGGCGGAAATATTCAAACAATTACAGTTGAAAACTTAACAGTAAAAGTTACTGATAGTTTTACTAGAGAGATACAAGTAATTCCGTATGGAACTGAATTTTACAATACACAACAAGTAGCACAGTTTTTAATTAACTATGGTGAATATCTAATAAGTCAAGGTGTAGTATACGACGAAATTGAAAATGGTATTCCAATTCAATGGCAACAAATGGTTTCTGAATTCTTATATTGGGCACAAACTGGATGGGACCTTGGTTCTATTACAACTATCAATCCTTCAGCTAACTTAATAACTATTGACAAAGAAAGCAGAATTGTTCAACCATTAACACTAAGTCAAAAAAACTTTTTGTTGAATCAAGAATTATATCCAATCTCAACAAGTAATTTAAATATTACCCGTGATGGTACTGCATTTGCAGCAAAAACATTAAATGTGGGTGATGCGATTAGCTATGGTCAATTCAATATTAGTAACATTGAAAATGGCATAGTTTTTGACAATGTTACATTGTTTAATGATATAATTTATAATTTAGTTACAGGTCTAAGACAATATCGTATATCTGTTAATGGATCATTAACTGCTGATTGGAATGGCAACGTTGATGCTGCTGGATTTATTTTAAATCAAGATAATGTAGTAGAGTGGAACAACACTATTAAATATACTGCCGGTTCTATTGTAAAATATAAAAATAAATATTGGTCTGCTCTTAGAATAATACAACCAAGCACATTGTTCAATGAACTTGATTGGAAAGAAACATCTTATGATCAAATTCAAAAGGGATTATTACCAAATAGTCAGACACGTTCATATGAAAGCACATTGTATTATGACGTAAATAAAGCTAATTTAGAAAATGATGCTGATTTATTATCATTCTCTTTAATTGGATATCGTCCAAGAGACTATCTCGCATTAGTTGATTTGACTGACGTTACTCAAGTTAATGTTTACAAAAACTTAATTAAAAATAAAGGCACATTGAATGCAGCTAGCGCCTTTAAGGGTACAAATTTACCTCAAGGTGGTATTGATTATACAATATATCAAAATTGGGCTATTAAGTCGGGTGAATTTGGCGGAATACTGAATAACAACTTCATTGAGTTTAGACTTGATCAACCAAAATTAGTTGGTAATCCTTCTATTGTTGGATTAACATCTGGTGTATCTATCAACGGTGTGCAACAAGAAGTACCACTATATAGTGTGTTTAACTATGGAAGACCAATCACAACTGTTAATATACTACCCACTATTTCAAACTTACAACCATCATCATTGTATCCCACTGCTGGATATGTTAATTTAAATGATGTTAAAATGGCTAGCTATTTTTATTCTGGATTATCAACAGCGCAAAATGCTGCCGGAACTACAATTCCTATTAGTCAATTCTATGTGCGTGATTATGTTTGGTTAGCAAACTATCTTTCAACATGGCAAGTTTATACTCCTGCTAGTTTGGGATCAGTTATCAATGCTAAGAACAATTTAAACAATACTGTAACTATCACCTTCAGTCAATCTCATAATTTGAAGAAATATGAATCTTTTGCAATCGTTAATTTTAATGTTGCAATTGATAATTATTATATTGTTGCTGCTGTAGTCGATCCGTTCAACGTCATTATAAATCTTTCATTGAATCCGCAAATAAAAACTATTAACGGTCAGGGTGTTGGCTTTAGATTACAAAGTCAACGTGTAGCAACTGCACCTGAGATAGGTACTTTGCCTTTGTTAGATAACGAGTTTAATAAATTAAAAGTGTGGGTTGATACCAACAATGACGGTAGCTGGGCTGTATATCGCAAAAGTTTAAATTATCAATATGATAAAGAAATTGTAAATTCAGCGAGTGAAACTTTTGGTAGCGCAGTTGCATACACTTCTAGTTTTGGTTACTTAATAGGTGACAGTGGTACTGGAGAAGTATATCGTTATACCTATGATGCAATTAGTGATTCTTACATACCATTCCAAACAATAACACAAACCACATCGTTTGGTGCAAACATATCTTATATTAATAACTTGTTTGTTGTTTCTCAACCTACAGGAACACCTAAGGTTTATGTATACCAATACATTAATACTCAGGCACTCAACACATTACAATTGTATCAAACTATTGATGCTCCTGGTGGAGTCACAACATGGGGAACTTCAACAGCATTGTCAGGTGATCAAAATTGGCTTTATGTTTCTGACATTGATAATAATAGTGTTTATGCTTATCGTAGAGCAGCATACAGTGTTACCAGTGGTAACTTTGTTTCAGGTAATACATACACTATTACTAGTGCGGGTACTACTGATTTTACATTAATTGGCGCATCTAGTAATATTGTAGGAACAATATTCTTAGCAACTGGAGCCGGTACCGGCACAGGAACTGCTACAAACTCTACATATGAATTTGCACACATTATTGACGGGGACGCATTAAGTTTAACAAGCGCAGGTGATAACTTTGGCTATAGTATATCAACTGATTACTATGGTGATACAGTAGTTATTGGCACACCACAACAAGATTATGATGTTAACACTCAGAATTATGGATATACTTATGTATTCTCTAGAACCGTTCAAAATTTTGAATCACAATCAAACAGTCAAGCATATGTTCCAGTAGCATTGCCGTTAGCTTGGACACCTACTACAGTTACACAAACCGCAACTGCAACCACCGCAGCTAATAATAGAATTACTGTTAGTGATAGTACTGGATTTACGGTTGGTGATCCTGTAGTATTCTCGGGTACTATCATATCTGCCGGCGCGATCTCACAGAATACAGTATATTATGTATTGGCTAAACCAACATCAACTACATTCACTATCTCAACTACACGTAATGGTAGTGTGATACAATTATCCGATGATACGGGTACCATGACAGTAACAGTGCAGACAACTCCGTTGTTTGTTGAAATTAACGGAACTTCACTTGCAGATAATTATTACGCTGTGATTGGTTCTATATTAAACATCTATAGTGGAGCAACACCTACATTAAATGCAGGTGACATAATAAATGTAAGTGGTTCTAACTTTGTGTTAGCACAAACACTGACCAATGAAGAAACCCCAAGAGTTGGCGTACAATTTGGTTTAAGCACTGATACTAATACATTTGCAAATGAAATATTAGTTGGAGCTCCTTTTGAATTAAGTGCAGAGAACTACGAAGGTGCTGTTCATAGATACACCAATGGTGGCGAAAGATATGGTACTATCCTTGGCACAACTGCATGTAATATAACTACTCCTAGAACTATTCTATTGAATGGGTACAAAGTTGTGTTACCGATTGGCAATGCAGCAACTGTAGCATCAAGTATTAACTTGTTAAGTCTTACTAACATTCAAGCAAGCGCAGTAAACGGTAACTTAGTAATATCACTAATCAATGTTGATTTGGGTATTGCAGGTAACAAACTAACACTAACTCTATTAGATACAGCTACATTAGGTGAAATGGGAGTCGTATTATACAAGCAAACACAAAAGGTAGCTTGCCCTCACGTACAAGGTCGTACTCAATTTGGTACTGTAGTAAAATTTGATAAGTCTAATTCTGGTTCATTTATAGCAAGTGCTCCAGTTGGAACTAGATATTCTAGTACAACATTTGACTTCTTTGACGATGAAATAGATAATGACACAGTTTTTGATAACAACGCCACCCAATGGGTTGACACATTTACTAACGCAGGTGCAGTGTACATGTTTGACTATTTGGCATTGTACAATGAAAATATAAATAATCCTGGACAATTTGTATATGCTCAAAGTACAAATGCTCAAGACTTGGATTATGGCGCACAACCATATTATGGCTCTGCACTAGATTTTAACAACAATAGAGTTACTATTGGTACACCAAACTTTGTTCCAACTGTAGATGCTAATAACACCCTTGGGCAAGTTGTTACTTATGTAAGTACAGCAGGTACTCCAGATTGGGCAGTATATAGAAATTCTTCACCAATTGTTGATGTTAACGGAATATTCAACATTCAATTGTTTAGTGCAACCACTAATCAAACCTTAGCAAACTTAGATTACATTGATCCTCTACAAGGAAAACTATTAGGGGCAGTATCAGAAAATATTGATGTGGTTTCAAACAATGACCCAGCCGCATACAATTCAGCAGGGTCTACTCAAGGTGGAAAAGTTTGGGCAGCAGATAAAGTAGGTAGTCTTTGGTTTGATACATCAAACACTCGCTTTATGAACTATCATCAAAATGATGTAGAATATAATAGCCAATATTGGGGTAGAGTATTTCCTGGAAGTAACGTAACAGTTTATTCTTGGATTGCAAGCCAATCAATACCTTCACAGTATGCAGGCACCGGAACACCATATGATGTTAACAGTTATTCTATTCGTGGAATAATTAATGCAGAAGGTTTGATAACACCAATTTATTATTACTGGGTAAGAAATACAAATATTGTATTTTCATCAGTAGGTAAAACATTAGCAGATAGTACACTTGAATCTTATATTTCACAACCACAGCAAACTGGTATCAGTTACTTTACCTCACTGTTACCTAGTGTATTTGGATTATACAACTGTGCTGAGTATATTAACGCAAAAGATACTGTATTGCACATTGGCTATTCAGAAACCACCAATGATGATGTGGCGCATAATCAATATAGTTTGATTCGTGATGGTTATCCTGACGATTTCTTAAGTGGTATCCCTGGCTCAGGCGCAGCATATCAAAATCACGCAGCAGTGGGCATAACAGAACCTATTGGTTTATACAATAGAATGCTAGACAGCATGTGCGGGGTTGACAACGCCGGCGGAGTTGTGCCCGATCCATTACTACCTAAAGCGGTACAAACCGGCATACTAGCTAGACCAAGACAAGGTTTCTTCTATAATAGATTTGGCGCCCTAGCAAACTACTTACAGTACGCTAATACAGTGTTGGCACAGTTCCCCATCAATGAGTTAAGAAATCCTAAATTCTTATATAGAACAGGTGAATTCTTTGATACTACTAAGTATTGGAATACTATTAATTGGTGGGCAATTGGTTATAATGATAATACTAAATCATCAATACAAGTTCCTATATATGCAGATTTGTCTACACTAAATGTACCCAATGGTACTATTGTAACAGTCGCATCAAATGGTGCAGGTAATGCAGAGACTTACATTTATTCTGGCGCCGGCATCTGGACTAGAATTGGATTGGCTAACGGTACTATTGAATTTAGTAGTAAACTATGGGACTATACTGAAGCTCAGTTAGGATTTGGGGATAACTTCTTTGATACTACCCCATATGATGAATATCCATCAGAAGAAACACGTTATATTATCCGTGCATTAAATGAAGAAATTTACACTAACGAATTATTAATCTTTAGAAACAAGAGCTTGATATTACTATTTGAATATATTCAAAGTGAAACTATTGAAAGTCAAAACTATCTAACATGGTTAAACAAAACATCATTCATAGATGTATCTCACACCATTCGTGAATTGCTTCCTTTAGAAGTGTTCCGTTCTGATAATCAATTATTCTTAGAAGGATACTTGAATGAAGTCAAGCCATATCATGTAGTAATCAAAGAATTTATCTTTAGGTATACTCGCACTGACATATTTGAAGGAGATATAACCGACTTTGATTTGCCGGCTCAGTACAATTCAACAATAGAACA
>Ga0209296_1000871_pt1 | contig 24921 bp, 14 predicted proteins | sample S_130206_EF_Meta_FD_187319 | JGI IMG/M metagenome (GOLD analysis project Ga0209296, IMG submission 187319) | Freshwater microbial communities from Lake Simoncouche, Canada to study carbon cycling - S_130206_EF_MetaG (SPAdes) (version 2) | ecosystem: Environmental > Aquatic > Freshwater > Lake ...
AACATTAAGTACTATATTGAGCAGGGTGGCACCTACAACGACGTTACCCCCGTTGTGTACTTTTCAAGCCCAGCGTTAAATAACTGCTTTGTGGTAACTAGCGGGTCAAATTCAGTTACGGTAATAGATGGGCAGTACAGTCCAAACGTTGGCGATTATGTAACCTTTTCAGGTGCTAATACCGTAACGGGAACCAATATAACAAACACCATTCTTAATCAAGAATACGCAGTGGCATCTACAGTTAATACGGTAGCTTATAGAATAACAGTATCGGTTACAGCAAACGCTAATGCTACGGGGGGCGGCAATACAGTTATAGCCTCTTATCAACAACCTATTGGTCTAAATACATACACTTTAGGTACTGGATGGGGCGCCGGTCCTTGGCCTGTTACAGGGGTAACAACTAGCTTAACTAACCCTTTTGCCACAACTAACGGCAGTAATTCTGTTGTAGTAACCCAAACAGCCCATGGATTATCTAATGGACAGGCAGTTATTTTTGCTAATGCTACGGCTACAGGCGGTGTATCTGCGGTGCTTTTAAATACATTGTTTTACCCCACAGTCGCTAATGCTAACGCATATACCATCACAGTTCAGGCTAATGCCACCTCTACAACAACTGGCGGCGGTAATGTTATTGCCTATACCGAATCGGGCACTCATGGTTGGGGCGAAGCATTTACATCAGGCATTGGTCAGCAGTTACGGCTTTGGACTAATGACAACTATGGACAGCAGCTATTTATAGCCCCTCGTGGTGGTGCAGTTTACTATTGGATTCCAGCCGGAGAAGCTTACCCAAGTGCAATTTCTGGGGGTTTAACCACTAGAGCACAGCGTCTCTCTACTCAGTCTACCGCTGCTGGATATGATGGTACAAGGGTTCCAACCGCTACCTTTCAAGTTTTGGCTTCGGCAATTCAACGTTTTATTATTTGCATGGGCGCTAACCCATATGATCCAACAACGGCAAATACAACCTTTGACCCAATGCTGGTGCGTTGGTCTGACCAAGAAAATCCCTATGAATGGGTGCCAGCAGTAACTAATCAGTCAGGCGAATTTAGATTATCCAATGGCTCATTTATTATGGGTTCCCGTGCTACCCGCCAAGAAATCTTGGTATGGACTGATTCTGCTATTTACTCTATGCAGTATCTAGGACCTCCTTATATTTGGGGCTTTCAAATACTCATGGATAACATATCTATTATGTCGCCAAACTCTATGATTACGGTTAATAACGTAACGTATTGGATGGGTGTTGATAAGTTCTATATGTACTCAGGTCGTGTTGAGACCCTGCCTTGTTCGCTCTGGCAGTACATTTTTGACGATATTAATAAGGAGCAAGCCTTCCAAGTATTCTGTGGGGGTAACGAGAGCTACAACGAAGTATGGTGGTTCTACTGCTCTACTAACTCAAACGTAATAGATAAGTACGTGATTTATAACTACCTAGAGCGCACTTGGTACTATGGTTCTATGGCACGGACAGCTTGGCTAGACTCCGGCTTACGTCAGTATCCAATGGCTGCTGACTACAACAATAGAATGCTGTTCCATGAGTCTGCGGTAGATGACGTATCGGGCACATCCCCTGTGCCAATTAATGCTTACATACAGTCTTCTGACTTTGACATCGGTGACGGGCATAACTTTGGCTTTGTTTGGCGTATCCTGCCGGACATTAACTTCAATGGCTCAAACGTTAATAACCCCTACGTAACCATGAAGGTTAAGCCTCGTCAAAACTCAGGAACCCCATATGGCACGGCGGATAATCCAGAGGTAATTAGTGGGGATAACTTTACTAACGCCCCTGTTTATAACATCCAAGAGTTTACTGGGCAGGTATATACCCGCCTACGTGGTCGCCAGCTTGCCTTTAGGATTGAGTCGGATTCTCTGGGGGTGGCATGGCAGCTAGGTAGCCCACGGATTGATATTAGGAATGACGGACGTAGGTAATGGCACAAGTCCCACTTCGCCCTTCTAAAGCGCCTAACCTACCCATTGCGCCAGTAGAGTACCGCCAGCTATACCAAGACCAAGTATTAAATGTCCTGCGTCTGTACTTTAACCAAATTGACAACTTTACTCAAAGCGTTACGGTACCTGCTTCGGGTACTACGGCAAATAGACCCACAGAAAATCTACAGGTTGGGCAGTATTACTTTGATACGAGCCTTGGGTATCCGATATATTGGAATGGCTTAGATTGGGTAAATGCCCTTGGATACCCCTTGATTTTCTTAACAGGTGTAAAAACAATAGGAAGAGTTGGTACTGTAACGGTTACAACTGTCTGACAACATGATAAACTTCAATCAATTCAACCCCGTGAGGTAGATATGGGACTGCACCATACAGCACACTATTTAAGAAGCAAAGGTCGTGGCAACGACACAATGCTTGTCCATATGACCCCAAGCGAGGTTAAGGGGCTTCAAGCTATAGCTTTGCGACACGGTGGTTCCTTGACAATCAACCCAGATACGGGACTCCCAGAAGCAGGTTTTTTAGAACAAATCCTACCCGTTGTAGCTGCCGCTGGTTTAACTTATTTGACGGCTGGTGCAGCTGCGCCGACCTTAACTGCAGCTTTGGGTGGTTCTACTATGGCTGGCGGTATTGCTGCTGGAGCCTTATCTGGTGCGGCTATTAGTGGTGGTATGGCAGCTATTCAAGGTAAAGACGTAGGTAAAGCTGCGCTTATGGGTGGTCTTGGTGGTGGTATCTCTGGCGGTCTTGGAGCTTACGCCGACGCCAATGTATTTAACGCCCCTAATCTTTTAGCCGATACTTCACAAAAAGTAGCCACAACCGCAGGTACTGAACTTGGTGCTGAAGTGTCTAAACAAGCGCTTGGATCAACCGCAGCTCCTCAATCATTTACTCCAGATGTATCTGATGTGTATTCTGGTTTAGCTGGGCAACCAACGGTAGCGCCTGGAACATTACCGCCCGGTGTAGCCCCAACTCCAGGATATTCCGCAACAGAACTAGACGCTATTGCTCGTGGTCAAGGAGTATTCCCAGAAGGTTCGGCTGCATTACCTGGTTCTGAAGTAACAGGACAAGCTAGTTTAGCCCCAGGGTTTCAACAATCTAATATACCAAGCCCCTCTATGCAAAGTTTATTTGACCAAGAAGCTCAGGCTCGAGGTGGTGCAGCAAGAACAATAGGTTTAAAACCAGACACTTTTTACAGTGGTTTAGGCAGTTATGGGAAAGCAGGGGTTCAAGCATTGCCAGTGCTTGGTCTACTAGAAGACGAGAAACAAAATCTTCCAGGAGATGAATACAAGAGCCCATTACGCCGTATTTCACCTAATTTCCAAGCCTACGAACCGCCAAGACCTAACCCATATTACAGTGCCCGTTACGCAGCTGAAGGTGGAATTATGCAGTCCTACCAAGCTGGTGGTCCTGTAGAGCGTATGAGCCAAATGAACACGGCTATGAACCCGCAAGGCGGCCTATATCCCATGGGGATGATTGATAAGACCCAATATGCTACCCCTACCCAGCGCCCAGTAAGTGCTGAATTAGTTACGGATGCCCCTGCCTATGAGCGGTCTAACCCCATGCTAATGAATGCTGGCGGACCAGCTAGGCTACCCAAAGGTGATCCTGGTTTATATAGAGACGACAACCCAACAACCCGTAACCAAGATTCGTTTACAGCGGCTTTGACTCGTTTAAATGAAAGACAAAAGAAAGCTAATATTAAGGGTTTACCCGCATTAAAAGCAATAGCGCAACCATTAGGTAATATTGAAGAAGCCGCTAAAGGCGGCGTTATGTCTAGCTTAGGAGGGTACTCAGATGGCGGCAGAATGCTTAAAGGTCCTGGTGATGGTATGTCTGATTCTATTCCTGCTTCTATCGGTAACAAACAACCCGCCCGTCTTGCTGATGGGGAATTTGTAGTCCCAGCCGACGTGGTTAGTCACTTAGGTAACGGCTCTACCGATGCTGGTGCTAGAAAGCTATACGCCATGATGGACAAGATCCGCAAAGCTAGAACTGGTAAGAAGAAACAAGCTCCCGCAGTTAAAGCCGACAGATATATGCCTGCATGAATTTAACCGTTCAGCCAGTCAACATAACTCATTTTCACCAGACTTGGCCGTTGGTTGAAGGGTTCTTAGCAGAAGCATTGAAATGGGGCGAAGACGACTATACGGTTGAGCAAGCTAAAGGGTATTTGGCTAGGGGTGATTGGTTGCTAGTAGTTGCAGCAGATGAAGAAAACAAGATTCATGGGGCATCGGCAATAAATTTTTTTAACATGCCAAATGACAGAGTGGCATTTGTTATAGCAATGGGTGGTAAATTAATAAGTAATCCGGATACATATAAGCAATTTTCTGATTTACTTAAGGCGTATGGGGCTACTAAAATACAAGGTGCCGCTAGAGAAGCAATTGCAAGATTGTGGACACGGTATGGGTTTAAGGAACGCTACAGAATTGTAGAGGCAAAATTATGAGCATTTTAAGATCAAAACATAGCGGTTGGACCTGGGAAGGTAGACGCACTCCATTTGGTGGCTCCGGTGGTGGCGGTGGCCCACAAACAACTACTTCTTACCAAACAAATATCCCTGAATATGCTCGACCATACGTCGAGAACATGCTTGAGTCTACCCAGAAGCAAATTTATACCGATGATATGGCTGGGTTTAGACCGTATAAACCATATAGCACTGATGTAAATAATTATTTTGCTGGCTTTAGTCCAATGCAACAACAGGCTCAACAGGCTACAGCAAATCTTCAAACCCCTGGACAATACGGTACTGCTACTGGATTAGCTGGCATGTCGGGTATGGGTGGTTTAGGATTAGCAGGTCAAATGGCTGGAGCTGGCGGTCGTTATGCGCAACAAGCTACAGATCCAAACGCTATTCAGTCTTACATGTCCCCTTACATGCAAAACGTGGTGGATTATCAAAAGTCTCAGGCACTACGTGACTACCAGATTGGTGCGCCTATGCGTGCCCGTGCTGCCGTTGGTGCTGGTGCTTTTGGTGGAAGCCGACAAGCTATTGAGTCCGCTGAAGCTCAACGTAACTTAATGAGTCAGTTACAAGGTATTGAAGCACAAGGCCGGCAAGGTGCATTCCAACAAGCTCAACAAGCTCAACAGTTTGGGGCTAATTTAGGTCTTCAAGGACAGCAAGCCGCCCTTGGTGGGTTAGGTGCTGCTACACAAGCAGCAGGTGCTTTAGGTCAGTTAGGTGGGCAACAACTTGGTGCCCAGAAAGAAATTATTGGTTTGCAGTCTCAGATGGGTAAAGAACAACAAGCCCTTGAGCAAAGCAAAATTAATCAAGCTATCCAAGATTACGCTATTGCTCAGCAGTATCCGTTTATGCAGCTTGGTTTAATGAACGCCATGTTGCGTGGTTTACCGCTTCAAACCCAAACTACTCAGTTATATCAAGCTCAGCCTTCTGCACTGCAACAAGGTATTGGTTTAGTTGGTGCTGGTTCTACATTATTTGGTGGTAGGGCTGCAGGTGGTGCAATTAAAGAGTACCGTGAAGGTGGCATTATTGGCTATGCCCCAGGAGGTGTAATTGATAGTACCCGTGCCAAACTAGAACAAATTGCAGACATGCCTGGTGGTGTACAAAAATTAGAACAAATTAGAAATTCATCTACAAGCGAAGAAATTCGTGAGATGGCAACTGAAATTATTGTGCAAAAACAAATGGAAGCACAAGCCGAGCAACAAGCCCAAAAAGGACGTATGTCAGGTATTGCTTTAGCCGGCGGTCCAGCATTTGAGTCTCAAAGTATGGCTGGTGGTGGCATTATTGCTTTTGCTGGGTTAGGTCCTAGTTTGGTTGAAGACCCACAGTTTGGTGGCATGGACACTAATGCAGATCAAGCACGTCTAGATCAGATACAAATGCAAAAAGACGTTGAAAAATACGAATTTTTAAAAGATGCTTCTCCAGTTGCGGCAAAACGCATGCTTGATGAAAATCCAATGCTTAGGGCTAAGGTAGCTCCACCAACTCCACCGGCTCCAGCAGCGGCGGCAGCGGCTCCAAAACCAGAAACTAAACCAGAAGGTGGTGCTCCAGTAGACCGTGGTATTGCTGCATTAACAGGTATAAAGAGCTTAGAAGAACAGATGCGAGAGCAAGAACGTTTAATGGGTCCAAATACAGTAAATGAAGGACTCAATGCTAAGATTGCTGAGCGTTTAGCTGGTTTGAGCAAACAAGAAAAACAAGATGAGCTTGCTGCTATACGCAGAGCTTTTATTGAATTTGGAACAACTGCGGCACCTGGAGGTATGGGAGTAGCTGCTCTTAAAGGTATTGGTTCCTATGGTGATGCACGTGATGCAGCCAAAAAAGCTAGAGAAAGTATGGATCTTGAGCTTACCAAAATGCAAGCCGACATTAAGAAGGGCGAGCGTGCTGAAAGACGTGGTAACTTGGATGCTGCTGCTAAATCATACGAAAGCGCTGAGAATCGTCAACTTAGACTTGCTGAAATGCAAAATCAACTTAAGGTTGCTGGTATGCAACTTAATAGACCTGGTGAACTTGAGAAAGCATTTGCTTTGTTTGAGAAAGATCCAGCTAAATTTAGGGAGTTTATAGCAGCAAAAGATATTAACCGTGGTAATTTAGCAACTGCAACTACATCTATATTAGGGGCTATGTATCCACAATACAAAGTATTATCTCTGATTCCTGAAGAAAAAAGGACTCCAGAACAAACTGCAGCGTTACAGCGTATGTATAAAGAGGCTACAGCTGAAGCAGAAAGAATGTTACGTGGAGGATCCACTGCAGCTAGTGGGGCAAAAGGCCAAGTAGATACTAAAAATCCATTATTAGGAACATAAGATGCCAAGTTTGCTAGAGATCTTAAAAGATCCTAACTACGTTAATGCAAACGAGGCTACTAAAGAAGCAATTTTTAATAAGTACTCGGCGCAGGACAAAAACTATACGGATGCTAACGACGCAACCAAAGAAGCTATTCGTACTAAGTTTGGCATTGGAGCTCCTGCAGCCGTAGCCGAGCCAGAACCAACCAAAGACACCGGCATACTTAGTATGGCTGGTCGTGCTCTTGCCCGTGGTGCTAAGCAAACAGGTTCTTTACTTGGTGACGTATTACCAGCCATGGCAGCAAGTGCTGTTGGCGCTGACGAGTATGCCGCTAGGCAGATGGAAGAAGCTGCGCAGACTCAAAAAGAAATTGAGCAAAAGTACGGTGCACGCTATAAGTCTTTATCCGACGTCAAAGGCATTGGCGATTACATACCGTTTGCATTAGAAACAGGCTTAGAACAAGTGCCTGGTATGGCTACGGCTTTGATACCTGGTGCTGGATTTGGTGTTGCTGGTGGACGCATGGCAGCAGCTGCAGCCGCTAAAGAATTAGCAGAACGTAAAGCTACACAAGCTGGCGCTAGATATGCAGGGATGAAGACTGCCGAAGGCGCAATGCGTGGTCAGATTGGTGGTGCGTTTCTTGGCTCTTATGCGCTTAACGCCCCTGAAGTATTCCAAAATATATTTGAAGAAACTGGACAAATGGAGCCAGCCGCCGCTGCTTTAGCAGGATCAGTTTCTGCAGCTTTAGACTCAATACTACCTGTAGCCATACTTAAACAGATGGGCCCCAACGTCAAAGCCGGCGTTGTTGAGAACTTACTTGAGAAGTCTGGTATGCCATCGCCATTGGCTAGAAAAGTGGTCGGTGCTACTGTAACGGGCGCAGCAACTGAAGGTATAACTGAAGCTGGACAAGAAGCAATTAGTATTGCAGCCGAGAAGTTTGTCCAAGAGAACCCAGAGGTCTGGGGTAGCAAAGAGTTCAATCGCCTTATTGAATCATCTGTACGTGGTGCAGTAGGTGGCGGTTTATTTGGCGGTGCTGGTGCTGGAGTTGGATCATATTTAGAAGGACGCCGTGGCAGACTAGAACAAAGACAACTTGAAGCCGACCGTAGGGAAATCATAGCAGGGGACTTAGCAACTCAACTTGGCAGAGACCCTACCACAGAAGAAGTAGACGCAGTTGTAGCGGCAACTAATAGAGCTCGTAAGGAGATGCAAGATGAAGGCACATCAACTGACACCGGAACAAGTAAGTCTGGCGTTTCTTTACCTAGCGAAGAGGAACTCGGAAAAGGTCCAACTGACACCAGAACTGGAGAACCTTCCGAAACAGACCTGGATAGAATTAATCGACTTGCTGCAGATGCTGGAATACGAGAAGAAGACGTCGACGATCAATTAACAAGCAAGCCTGCAGAGCCAGCAACAAAACCAAGTGCACTAGACACTAAAACATATGATGAGCTGCTTGAGATTAAAAACAACTACCAGGCAGAACTAAATGCTTTGCTGTATAAAAATGGTAAAAAACCAAAAGAAGGTACTAAACGTCGTCAAGAATACGATGAACTGCATACTCGTTTAATTGACATTAGCAATCGTTTAGACCAAAAGTACCAAGAAACAGCTCCTACAGAAGTAATTGAAGAAGCTAAACCTACTCTTACCCCAGCGCAACAGGCTGAACTTGATCGCCGGCAAAAGTATGCCAAAGAAACGGCCGATCGGATTGAAGAAGAAGCATCTCCAAGAATTGACGCTGTAAATTACGTTCAAAAGGTTGATGCAGGTGAAATCAAACCAAACTCAATTAAGCTCAAAGGATTTATAAATGCACTTGGTCTTGACGTACCTGCGGGTAAAAATTATGTTGAGCGAGCATTTGCTAAATTAAAAGCCGATTTAGCAATACTGGAAGAAGTTGATCCTTTGGCTAAAACTTTAGAAACCATACAAATTTACAAAGATCAAGCTGGGATAAAAGATTTTAAAGTAGGGGATACAGTGCGTGTTGGTAACTCGCCTGGAACTGTAGTTGGTGTAGAAGGTGATTACGTTAAATTCCGTCCTGATAATGCTACCAATGCTAAAGCATACCAACGAGTTCAAAAGAAAAATTTAGAATTTGTTGCTCGTCCAGAAAAAGATTTACCTGCGTCAGCATCTAAGAAACCAGAAGAGTTTGGAGAAGAAGCCGGCAAATTAGCAGCTGACATGCCAGGATTAGTACAGTTACTTGGCGCTAGTATGTATGCTAGCAACATGGTTGAAGTAACCATAAAAGAATTATTGCAAAATGCTTTTGACGCAGTTAAAGGCGCAGTATCTAGCAAAAAAGAAAAAGCGCTTTATAAAACTGGGCATATTACTATTGAGTTAGACTCAAGAGATCGCACAATTAAAATTACAGATGATGCCAGAGGCATGACTCCTGACATTGTTAAAAACGCATTATTTACTGTTGCAGGATCTGATAAATCTGATTTAGACCCAGAAGATCGTAGTGGCGGATTAGGTTTAGCCAAAATGGGTTTTATGATGGGCGCTGAAAAACTAATTGTTGATACAGTAAGAAACGGCGTTAGAACAAAAGTAGACACCACTGGAAAGGATATTGCACGTAGTAATTTCACTATTACTAAGTCCCCAGCACCAAAAAGTGAGCATGGAACAACTGTAGAAGTTAAGGTTCCAGAATATTACATAGACCCTAAAACAGGTGACAAAAAAGAAATTTATTTTTGGACCGACCCAAAAGATATAGATACATTACAGCACCCATTAATTGGCCCTGTAGAAGTAACATTAAAAAATCGTGGTTATGGTGGCGACATAGATACTAAAGTGTTGCCTATTGGTGTTAACTTTGATATTAAAGCTACGCCATTTTTAACTAAAGCTAACTTTGATTGGGGTTCAGCAGACATTTATTTTGGTGTAAACAGAACAGATAGTCCAAAACATCAAGTGCTTTCTAGTGGTATTTATCAGTTTGAAGGTCCAGGTAGATTTAATAGCCGCTTTAAAGTAAATAAAGAACCAATTCCTTACAACATTATTGTTAATGTTAAACCCAGCGTAGAAGCCAAACATCCAGACTACCCATTTGAAAACAACCGAGAAGCATTCAAAGGTAGGATCGCAGAAGACATTAACTCACTACAAGAATTTCTTGCTCGTGTAGCTCGGGGTGAAGAAGCTAAAGACCTTAAAGAAAATTTTGAAGGTATTGTTTCCATGCCTCGGGTTGAAGTCGGTCAAGAAGTTGCAGAAGTAAGTAAAAAACTTAGAAAAGCGTTTGACCAACGTGGTCAAGCTGCAAAAGAAACAAAAGTGTTTGAGCCGCCAAAAGAAATTACTATTAAAGACAATACGGTTTCTGATACACAAGGCCGTATTATTTACGACAAAGTAAAAGAAGAAGAAAAGAAAAAACAAAGCACATTCAAAGCAGAAAAAGAAGCTCCAACCATGGATGAGTTCATGATTAATATGGAGCAAGACCCTAAGCTGCCAATCTTTCACAACAATACCAATGTAAATCTTGTTGAAGTTGGTAAAAAATACGGCGACCCAGAAAAGTTTTTTGCTGAGCTGGGCACTTTGATGGTGGAAATGAAAGAAGCGCTAAGTAAAAGCAATCTTTATGGTTACGGAAAACTTAGCCCAGATAATTTATTTTTTGGTGGTATTTCAGTTGATAAAGGTTATGCTGGCGTACATATCAAAGTCCCCTATAAAGCCGTGCTTATTAACCCGTTTTACGATTGGGGCACAAAAACTTTATTTGGTGTAAGAGAAAACTTTTTAACCACAATGATTCATGAAATTGCCCATACCGGTACTATGGATCATGGTGTGGGTCATAACGCTGAGATGATGCGAGTATCAACATACCTTGCAGATGAAGGGCTAATGGATTACTATAGGGACGCACTACTTGATATATTGAGTCGTCATGAATCAACGTTTGCTGCAATGAAGGAAGAATATGAAAAATCTACAACAAGAAATATTGCAAAATCTCTTGAAGATATCAACAAAGGGTCCAAATCAGCTAGAGAGTATGCTGCTGATAGCGCAGACCAGACTGGTGAATTACGAGCAAGAGCAGGACGAGGAAGGGGCGAACCTTTATCGGCCTATAGTGCAGATGTTGGAAGAGGCCCAAGCGCCCCAAAACTTAAGGACATAGTCTTTTATCATGGCACAAATAAAGCCTTTGAAAAATTTAAATTAAGCAAACGTGGTGCTTTAGGTGCCGGTATTTATGCTGCGCCAGATCCAGAAAGAGCTAGCACTTACGCTTTAGAAGGCGCAGAAGGGGACCGCAGCCCTGAAGGTGCAAATGTACGTCCTATTTACGTGGATCTTAAAAATCCATTAGTAATAGATAAGACAGATATGAAGCGGACGTCTGATCCGGCAGTGCAAGCACTAATACTTCTTGGTGTTAATGAAGATAAAGCAGCGGATATTATTGACAAAGCCTACTCCGAGTATGGCTTTCCCGGTAATGAAATTAAATCTCGTGCAATTAAAGCTGGATATGACGGCATAGTATATAAAGACGAAGATGGCATTGTTGAAGTAGTTGCCTACAACTCAAACCAAATAACTTCAACTATACAGGCTAAGAACACAAGCCCCAACGCTGACAAAGTACCTTTAAATGATCCGTTATTTAATACGGCGCACCCAACTGTTACTAAAGCACTTGCTGATAATGATATACAGGGTGCCTTAAAAGCCCTTAAGAATACCGCTGGTAAGTTCTTATCTGGACTAGCCGACCGGTTGATGCAATTAAATTTAAACACAGTCGTCGGCTTTGATGACCTGCATTATGACCTGTCAATTAAGAGCTTGGACCGTGTAAAAGGTCAAAAGACCAGAATCTTTAACTGGCTCCAACAAGTTAAACCCGCTGTTTACGCTTCTCGTTTTGACGAATCCAAGATGAAGATGCCGGTCACAGAGACCCTAAAAGCCTTTGAAGACTTTAGAGACGGCAAATTGGGTATTGATCCCAAGATGTTTAAAGAGGATTTGGAAGACATCATTAAGGTTTACGACAACGCCGTAACTTCGTTAAACGCACCTGGCACGTACTTCATGGACGATAATGCCATTGGACTTAGCTTAACTAGGGGTGGCAACTCTAACTATGCTATAGCACACGAGTTTAGTCATGCTGCAACGCACTGGGCAATTGACCATCCAGACGACCTAGATCCTAAGCAACGTTTAGCTTTGGCTAATTTACACCGGCTATTTAGATACGCTAAAAAGCATACCAAGAATCCAGATGCCTATGGATACAACAACTTACATGAGTTTGTAGCCGAAGCGTTTAGCCGACCCTCATTCCAAAACGAACTGCGCCAGATGCAAAAAGTTATGGACACCAGCATGTCCGCTTGGTCTAAGTTCATTCAATTAGTTGCTCAGTTGTTTGGAGTTGACAATGTGTTGTTTCACACGCTAGCGAATGCAGACGTATTGTTTTCAGCTAACAGTGGCAGCTCTACTAATAAAGGTTCTGGATTGTTATGGGCACCAAGTAGGTACAGTGTGCGTAATGGCGCATTTAAGCTCAATCCTGGCGAGCGCATGAACTTTATTGACAAGCTTGTCAATCTGCGCACAACTTGGAAAGACGTTGACAAGAGCAACCTTAAAAAGTTCTTTGGTAGCCTTAATAATCAATACCGTCGTTACTTATTAGGTGCACTTACAGTCGACCAATTGGCTGATATATACGGCGCCGACATGCCCCAGCTTAAAGAATATGTAAAAGAAGTTGACGCCATGATTGCAACTCGCAATGCAATTTTAAAAGAAGGCGGTCCAATTATTGGTCGTTGGAGTAACTTATTACAAAGTAACCCAGAAAAAGCTAAGCAGTTAGGTGAAGTAATGATTGAGTCTACCCTTGAGAAAATGGATCCGTCCATTTTAGATCCTCAATTAAAACAAATACTTAGCAAAAAAGACTTGTCTAAAGAACTAGAAGCATACGATAAATCTAGTCTAAAAGACGCATGGCGTGAAATGAGTAGCGGTAAAGACGGTGACATTGCTGTTGAGATATACAAGCAAGTGCGTAACTTCTACGAACGCCGTATGAACGAGTACATCCAAGTTCAAGAAGCTAGGATTAGAGAAGCTGGTTTGGCTAAAAACCTGACCCCAGAAGAGATTAATGCCAAAGTACGTGACTTTAAGAAACAGATTGAAGAAAGCATTATCAGACCGTACTTCCCAATTAAACGTTTTGGTGACTACTTCTTGATGGTCGGTAGGGGCAAAGATAAGATCTTTATGCAGTTTGAAGACGCTTTTGCCCGTGATGCCGAGTTAGAAAAACAAAAAGCACGGTTACTCAAAACGCAAATAAAAGACAAAGATACTGGTCAAACAAGGACATACACTGAAGAAGAAGCAGATGCACAGTTATGGCCTGGTCAAGGGTTTAATGAAGTACTTAACCAAAAATTAAGTGAAGTAACCCAGCTTAACAAAATTAAAGACTTAGTAGATCAAACTACCGAAGATATTCTAAAAAGCACCGATCCTCAAATTATGCAGGACAGAGTTGCTGCAATGCAAGATCAGTTAAAAGATGCTTTTGGGCAGTATTATTTAGAGTTGCTGCCTTCTGAAAGTATTAAAAAAATGTTTTTGCACCGCCAGAACGTAGCTGGTCCTAGCCAAGATATGCTCCGTGCCTTTAGCTTGTCTTATGAGCGTATTGCATACCAACGTGCTCGCTTTCAGCACATGCCAAGACTATTTAATCTTGTTGAAGCCGCTAAAATACGCTCGGCAAATATGCCGACAACTGAAGAAAAAGCAGTCTACGGCGACGTGGCTAATGAGCTTGCTAAGCAATTTAAGAGCGGTGTTCTTGAGCCACCTAAGCATTCCAAGTTAACTACGTTCTTAACGCACTTTGGATTCTTAAACTTTTTAACGTCTCCAGCTTCAGCAGTAGTTAATATGATGGCTATACCTGGTTTGTATATACCGGTAGCTGGTGCAAGATATGGTGGTGCTAAGCGTGTTGGTACAGTTGTGTCTAAGTATGTTCGCATGCTAGGTGGTACTAAATATATAAATGAAGACACCAATCGCTACGAGTTTTTGTCTTTAGCACGAGCTAACTTAAACTCTTTAACTGACGTAAATACCAGAGATGGTAGTGGCAAAATTAATTTACCAAAAGGCAGAACATTAGCTGATGTGTACACAGCCGGAGTAAACAGGGGTGCAATTGACACTACCTTGGTACATGATTCTGTAAGTATTGGAGAAAGCCCTTCACAAGATTACACTGGTAGATGGCAGAAGTTTATGTATTACGCTAGCTTGCCATTCCACGCAGCCGAGAAGTTTAACCGTGAAATTGCTTACATGACTTCTTTTGAGTTAGCTTACGAGAAGAACATAAGTAAAAACATGACTCCGGAAGCAGCCTTTGATGCAGCTTTAGATCAAGCACGGGATCTTACCCAAGAGACCATGTTTAACTACAACAGTACAAACAAACCACGTTATTTCCGTGGCAATATTTCTAGCGTATTGTTACAGTTCAAGATGTATCCACAGCATATGTGCGTGCTTATGTTCCGTACATTCCAAAAAGGCTTTATGGATGCAGAACAAATAGAACTTGATAAAATTAGAAAGCAACTAGAAAACGCTCCAGAAGACGTGCTTAATAAAGCTTTGGCTGACAAAAAAGCTGAGATGGCAGAAATTAGAAAAGAAGCACGGGATGCTTTTGTCGGTATGATGGGTATGTCTTTCCTAACCGCCGGCATGACTGGTATGCCTTTATGGTTCATTTTTTCAGGTGTGGCGTCAGCTTTCCATGCTGTATTTGGAGACGACGACGAGCCGTTTGATGCAGACAACTGGTTTAAGAACTGGGCTAACAGAACATTTGGTGGTTTTGCTGGGGATACTATATCCAGAGGCTTACTGTCACAAGTAACCGGCATGAACTTTGCCGATCGTATGAACCTTAACTTGCCAGACATGTGGTTCCCAGACGTGCGTAAGAGCCAAAGCGAAGTAGATTACGTCCAAAACATGTTTATTAACACTTTAGGTCCTTCTTTAGGTGCACTGTTGGTTAGCTATCCAGAAGCTGTAAAACGCTTTAATGACGGTCATACTGAACGTGCAATGGAAGCTTTAATGCCAGCAGCTATTAAGAACGTTATGGTTGGTACTAGATACATGGTTGAGGGACAAGCGCTAACCCTTAAAGGTAATACGTTGGTAGAAGACATTAGCGCCCGTGAAGCTTTATCTCAAATGCTTGGCTTCTCCCCAGAGCGAGTTGCGCAAAAACAACAAGCTGCGTTTCAAACAAAGAATGCTAACGAAAGCATTATGAATAGACGCACCGATTTACTAAACGCTTTCTTTATTGCAGTAGATACCGGCGATGCAAACATGATGGCTAAGGTAATAGAGAAGATGGTAACGTTTAGCCAGACTAACCCAGGCGTTGCAATAGACCCAGAAAAATTAGTTGATTCAATAGAAAAACGGTACCAAGACCGAGCTCTTGCCAATATAACTGGTGGCATGGGGCTTAACAAAAACTTAATCCCTCAGTTAATGCCGATGCTTGAGTACGGCGAGCGATAAAAAAACCCCGCCGAGGGGGCGGGGTATCAAGTAATACCTAAAGGAAATGTAGTCAAAACCCTGGCTACGACTGTATGATACTACTTAATACGCCATACTCGCAACCCAGTAATACCTTTCTCCACAACAATCTGGGTCTTTATCTTAAATCTAAGGCGTTTTACAGTCCTTTTAATTTGTTCTAAAGCGTGACTGTGGTCTAAGCACGGTATAAAAAACGACGAGCCGACCACAAAATTACGCCAATTAACTCTGAAGCTCAGCCCGTGGATCAGCATCAGGTACGCTCTTAGCAGCCTGTATATAAGACTCAGCATCCTCAAAGTGGTGGCTACTCAAGTCAAAGATGTGCACATACACTGGGCCCGATGCAATCTTGGTGCCCTTAGATAAGCGCTTTTTAGTCTGCCCTATGTAGGCTTTGTCGGCTTCAAGACCCTTCAAAATGTCCTTGAGGGTAATCTGCTTCTCACTGCAGTAAGAGCGTAGCTTATTTGAGTTTATATAAAGCCGTTTGGTATCTGGTTCAATGCGTATAAACAAGTCGTTAAACTTTGGCTCGACTATGGGTAATTGTTCCATGCCAGACCTAGAGTCCGCTTCGTTATTTATAACCAATACTGAGGCACGATGCTCGTTAATAAACTCGTTAATTACACTGCTTTGCGTAGCCAGCGGAGCCTTAACTTCATTACGCATGATCTCTACTTCTTTGACAATCCAGTCGTAAACCCGCTTAACGTCAAAGTCAATGATCTTCAAATCCTTGGCAATCAAACCCCCTGCAATATTGCAAGCAATCACAGCCGACCAGAACCGCTCTCTACTGGTTAACCCTAATGCTTTATCAAGGCGTTGTTGCACTTGCATAACTAGGTCAATAGCTTCTTCCAAGTCGCTAACAAGATATTTAGCGTACTCGACACCTGCATGTCCATAGTTACCGTATAGTTTGCCAAAGATTGCATCGGCTTCTTCTTTAGTCAGGTTGTTTGTTAAATCAATCCGATACTCCAAGAGGCGCATAAACTCGCCATCAGGCGTGGACTTTAACGAAGATAGCTTGTCATAGAACGATGCGTTTGAGCTGCATAGAGCCATGGTTGCCCATTTGGTGTGGTTTATACGCTCGGCATTGTCGTGCTGTTTCATACGGTTCTTGCCCCGCCCCTGTGACAGGCTATAGGCTAAGTCTGAGAAGGCATCCCCGCTAAGCTTGGTAATCTCGTCTATGGTGGCAGGTAGGTTATTTAGGATACCCATGCGGTGGATAATAGAGTTGATTGTGTCCTTCCATTGCATCATTAGTTCTTCAGGATGACCCCATACGCTATTGCATGCCTTAAGGATCGTAGACTTACCGGTGCCTGAAGTGTTGTTGATGAGGTTAATAATTGCACCCTTAAGGTTCAAATGCTTAAGCAACGGGGCACCAAAGGCAGTAAATAAAGCAAAGGCGTGCGGTTCAAATCCTGGCTGGTTATACGTTTGTATAACTTTTTTCCATTCATCGTAGCTACCTGTTGGCTTTAAAAACTCAGCAAGCGCCCCAGTGGATGCAGACGGTGGGCTATAGCTAACTTTATTTGCTGAAATTTCTTGATCCCCAAGAATAAACTTGGCGTTGTCATCTGTCCAACCAAACTGATTTCTCATAATTTCTACCTCTGATCTATGTTGAAGTTCTTTTGTAAACGTAATAATGTATGCCATTATCTTTTTCATTTGATCTGAATTTGCCACAACCCCATGCCAGCCGAGCCGTTCTTTAAGCTTCTCGGTAGTCATTACGTCAACTACAGGCATAGCAAACTCACGCAAACCATCTTTGGGTAAATGCAGTCTTAACCAAATACACTCGCCACGAGATGGATCATGTAGCCGTTTAACAATATATAAGTCGTGCTCATAAATATTAAACGCATCTACGTTGCCATCTTCGTCTTTGTGCTCTACATAAACGCCACCATTCTTCCCCCTAAAATACGGGAACGGATACGTTGGTATATCGAAAACTTCCTTCTTACCATCCTCCGTCTTCTCCACGATGACATTATCTTCTGCAGCAGCAATTTCGGATCCGAGTTGAATCGGCGACGATATCTTGCCCTTGTGCTGGCAGCCCTCACACCCTTGAGGATTAAGTTTCTCGAACGTTTGACATGTATACGGCCCCTTTGTTTGATTGGCCTTACGTTCCGTGTTCTCCGGTGAATACTCAGGGTGGTTCTTTGATATTTTATGAATTGCGTCATCTTTATCTACACAGGCTGCTGCTACTGACAAGCCTGCTCTCCAGAGTGGTTCTTCGATTGTGTCTTGGTTTACTGCAATATTTTCAAGCTGAGCACAGCCCTGCCCATTCATGGTCTTAATCATGATGGTTTTAAATCGGCTTTGCTTATTACCTAGCAATGCTTGAGTCATCTCATTGAGCTGACGTGGCATCCAATCAGGTGCGATTAATACGCCAATGTTTTGTTTAATAGCCTCAAACGATAGCTCTTTAGATAAAGCTAGTATTTCTACTGGGAGCGGTGGCTCCTGTTTAAAGTTAAATGTTTCAGGTACCCGCAGTATTGAGGCATTGTCTGCGGTGCGTGACGGGTCAGCTGCAAAGCCATGATCTTCGCATAGTGCTTTTAACCGCTCGGCTACAGGCTTCCAATCTTTACGATTAACTACTTCCTGTAATCTCCAATAAGCATGGATACCACGCCCTGAGTTAACAATGGTTGGCAAAGGCACATTGATCTTACGGCAGAACTCTTTAAGAGCACTAAGTCCTGCAGCTTGATCTTCATACGGCTTACCTAATCCACAGTCAACGTCAATCCAAAAAGCTTTAATAAAATTGCCATTTGGTTGGATACGTCCTTGCTTTGGGTCGTCATACTTAGCACATGCAAAATAAGCATCATACTTCTCAGCTACCAGCGTATTTACTTCAGCTTCGACATCTGCCAAAGTCTGAAAGAAGTTCTGTCTTGGTGGTTTATCGCCTTCTTGCCGCAAGCCGACTGTACAATACCAGCCTTCTCCCTCGGGCGGCAAAACTGCTACCAATAGGTCTCTGATTGCCATTAGTTATATTTAGTAAGTAATTTTTCTATTTTCCTAACTTTGTCTTTAGTTGGATAACCAACCCCAGTAAACCAGTTGTATATAGTCATGCGGGTTACGCCTAACTTTTTAGCAATGGTTGCTACTGGGATATCGTTGGTAATACAATACCGCCCAAGCTGGACCCCGATGTTTTTAGGATCAGCAGCTTGGTTGGCTTTTACAAGACGAAAGCTATACCCTCGAAGACTCATGCTACGTCGTCATTAGACCAATCGCCCATTACGGCTTTAAGGTCACGTTTAGGGGCAGGCTCAGCAGCTTTCTTATCAGCACGCTTAGTTGGCTCAGGGATTGGAGTTGCCTCAACTTCCACAGTTCCAGTCTCAGCTTTTGCCACAGGAGCTTCTAGCTTTTTAACACCATCGGCTTGGGCTACAGTCATTGTGATAGCAGCTTTAGCAGTCTTGGTTTCGCCTTGCTTCTTAGCTACTTCCCATTCATGGCGCTCTAAGAATCGCACTGGACGGAAGAACAATTTGCCAACTGTTGAGTCTTCATCAAAGCGCATCTCAGTAACAAGCATGTTTAAGTTGTAGCCTTGTGAGCCAACATAACGTACGTACTGATCGAATGGCATATGATCTAAATCGCCTGGTTTTTTGGAATCATAAAAGATTGACTTGGATTGCAGTGTCATTTGATATACATCACCGTTTAAATCTGAGGCAAGAGACACAGCAACTCTGCGATTCTTACGGCATGCTTTAGTAGCACCAGGACCTGAACCAGCTATGTCTTGAGGGCAGTTCATGCACATCTGACTTTGTGGCTCCTTAATAGAAGCGTCAGGACGATCACCATCATTAGACCAGCAATCAGGTGGAGCGGTTTCTTTAGGGTCCCATGCTTTAGCATAAAATGTGCGGGATACGTTGGGGGAAGCGTTAACAATAACAACTTCCATTTTGTCATTGCTGCTCTTAGAAATCTCAGAGCCATTTACTTTTAAAATAAATTTATTATTGCCAAGGGCAATACGTTTTACACCTGTACCACCACCCGTTAAGGCACGGGTTACATCATCAAGTTCTACCTCTTTAAGGTAGTCAGGTAATTGCTGGTTAAACAAAGCGACGTTGCTCATTATTTTCTCCTAGTTACAATAATTGCGTATGTGCTATCCACGTTTAAACCGGCGGGATGCAAGTCCGGATTCTCATCCAAAAACTGCTTCATATTGGTTTGTTGAATTCTTCTTTCCAGTAACTCAGGAGCATTGTGTTCCAAAATAAACTTATGGAAGCGCTCCCAATCATTGGTTGTATAACGGTGTTTGACACTACGTCTAGCCGAACCGTGTATGGTTTTTAAACTAGTAGCATCAATATTTTTGAGTATGTCGAGCAATTCTGTTTGTATAAGATCCATCTGCTCTTCAAGGTCGGCTTTCTTAGCCATATAACTTCTGTAGTTATCTTCTGAAGCATCACGTATCTTTAGATAAACTTCTACAAGTTTTTCAGCGGACGGTGTGCCTTGGACTTCTTGTTCCATATAAATTCCTTTAGGTTAAAAACGCTGGTCTGTGCCAGTTAAATCATATTATAACTATAATTTGACTTTGTCAACTATTATTAAGCTCTTGTTTGTACAAGTCAATTATTTTTTCGTGAACTTCTAGTTTATTTTGCAACATTTGGTACAACCTAGTCTCTACGGGACTACCCTTAATATGCACTACAGTCATTGGGTTCTTTTGTCCTTGACGGTGTATGCGTGCATTAGCCTGCAAGTAAGTCTCTATTGATGTCACTGGAGCGTACCATATTATTACATTAGCAGCGGTAAGAGTTATCCCATGAGCTGCGGCTTGTGGTTGGATTATTAACACTCGTGGGTTTGGTTGCTCTTGAAAAGCTTTAAATATTTCAGTGCGTTTATTTACTGGGACTTTGCCGTTAATGACTTCGCATGTAATGCCAGCCTTTTTTAAGTGTTCTTTTAGTAAATCTATTGTGTGCGTAAATGGCACAAAGACAAGCACTTTGTGGCTAGCCTCTTCAATTACCTCTTCAACAACACGTAGGCGATTACTAACATCAAACTCAACGACAGCACTGGTATCAGAATAGACAGCTCCACCTGATATTTGTAAGAGTTTATTAATCTTAACCGCAGCATTAACTGCGCTAACTTCTTCCCCATCCGCTGCCATAAGGTATTCGTCTCTGAGCGTTTTGTAGTATTTCGCCTGTTGCGCAGTAAGGGGGGCGTCCCTAGAAACATAAGTAATCTCCGGTAGGTCTAAGCAATCTTCTTTTCTAAATCTGATTGCGGGTTGAAGGGCATTAAATACGGTTTGATCTGAATCAGGTTTTGGTAGCCATTTAAACTTGCTAATGTTAATCATGGTCTGATCTCTAAACGCACCAAAGAATCTAGGTACATTTTGTGGCACGATTAATTTACCTAACCCAAAAGCATCCGTTGGACTTTGTGCTGCTGGCGTACCAGTCATCATCCATATCCATGTCCGTGGTGTAATAATACGGTTCATGGTTTTCCAACGATTAGTTGTTACTGTTTTGTACGCATTAGCTTCGTCAATAATTACCAAATCAAAGTTTTGTTTTGCAATATCGTCGGCTACAATTTCTACGCCATCGTAATTAATAATTACAAACTCAGCATCACTTTCAACTACTGCTTTGCGTTTATGCCTATCGCCGTAAGCAACACCGACTTTGCGGTGCATTGCAAACTTAAACAAATCGGCTTGCCATGCTGATTGCATAATAGATAAGGGACATACGATAAGCACACGATACACACGCTTTTGCTCCATCAAATAGTCCGCAGCCCATATAGCTGCTGCAGTCTTACCTGTGCCTTGCTCATTAAAACAAAATGCTCTTTGATTTAGGGTAAGAAAATTAGCGGTATCTTTTTGATGTTCCATTGGTTTGTGCAAACCAGGCCATTTGTAATCACGTAAGATTGGGGACGGTACTTTTTTAATCTTAAGTTTGTTTAAAGCCTGTGCTTCATCCAAACCCCAATGCACGGCAACTTTATGTAAGTCCCCATTAGTTTCAACAATTTGGCTTTTTCTTATGCACTCAGTTACAAGATTAGGTCTTCTTGTTGTAATTACTATAGCTTTGTTATTTAGTATTTCCATTTTTACGTTTAGGTTTGGCTTTGTTTACTTTTACGGTATGGTCTGAGTTTCGGCTAAATGATCTATTTTGGCTTGGCGTTTCTATGCGTATGTTTTTACGGCTGTTTGTACCACCCTTAGATAAAGGCACAATATGCTCAAGATCTTTACCTTCACGAGCATCAGCTTTACCATTGCCGTTCTTATCAACACCAGCTTTGTCGACTGCATATCTAGCACGGTCACGAGCGTTCCTCGTTTCTTGTTCCCCCCGAGCTAACTGTTGCTTGTATTCCTTCTTGTAAGGGCGGGGTTTGTTCACATAAGGCATATTTTTGCTCCTCTTTACGATAGAAATAAACGGATCCATCACCTAATACTATGTATTTTGGCATGTTTTCTGAATCAATTCCAGTCAATAATTGCAGGGTTTTTTGAATATCATCATCTATATCTACCCAGCCAGCAAAAGGGATTGGCTCAATCATTTAGCACTCCCATGTGTGGCTAAGTTGTTCTGTCCTAGCTGTTGTATTTTGTAGCCGTGACCTTCTAGGTATTCAAGCAATGCTTTACGTTTAGGTTCAAACCATGGCTTCCATGTCCATGCTTCAAAGATGATCGGTGGGTAGTTGTTTGCCTTGATGGTTTTGATACCACCCTTAATTACTTCTAGTTCGTGACCTTCTACGTCAATTTTAATTAAGCGTACGTTTTTGTGTGCACCTGAGTCCAAGGTAAATACTACTAATGGTTCTTTGACACCCTCAGTTTTACATTCGTAATCATTATCACGAACTTCTTTGTCCATACTAAACGCACCAATATTGCCTTCGGCTGTATAGTCAGGCATTACAAGTACTAGCCGTTCTTCTTTATCCGATAATCCAAAGTTATGACAATGAATATTATCTAGCCCGTTAATAAACGTATTAGCGCATAGTTGGTAATAGACTATCCGTTGTGGTTCAAAGGCATGGTAAAGATGCTTCGGCACTTTCTTAGCCAAGGGTACACAGAACGTACCCAAGTTAGCCCCAATGTCTAGCACCTCACCTTCGGGTGCCTCCATTAAAAGCTTAAGGCTTAATTGATGAATGTCGTTCTCGTATAGTTCTTGCTTCAAATGATTTGAAATTAAGTCCTGCCCTTTGAACACAAGGAACTGTGTGCCATCTGTTTTTACTAGTTCGCAATTAGGTAACATCTTAACCCCTTGGTAGTTGACCGCTAAAGTTATACGTACCGCTATGCGTTAGGTTTGCCCAAGGTGCCGCATATACTTTGAAGCCAGCCTTACGAGCAATCTTGCAGAAGTGGTAGTCCTCAGATAGCAATCGATTTGTGTCTTCGTCAATGCTGGTATCAAAGAACTCACTAATGATTTTCTTCTGTGGGTTTTTATCCACAATCAAGATCATGTCGTTGGTATAGGTTGGCACTGTGGGTTTTAATGTCTCAAACACATTGCGCTTAATAAGCATGAAGCCTGTACCGCCGTTGTCAATCTCCATGGGTTCGTTGATATTGCCTGTGCTCTCCATTGCGCCACCTACTAGGTTTACTACAAACGATCCTGTGTAATTACCCAAGTCGGTAAATGGAACACCTTTTTGCACCGCATCATGCACCAGCTTCCAGTTAATTTCTTTCTTGGGGTATAGACCACAGATGATGTCTTTGTCAGCATCAATCATGCGCACAATATCATTTGGGTCAAAACTAATATCGGCATCAATAAACATCAGATGTGTTGCGTCTGACTGCATAAAGTCATAAGCCATGCCGTTACGGGCACGAGTAATCAAAGACTCATTCATCATGTACGAGTAATACATCTGAATACCCCGTGGCGAGAATGTTTGCACACAATTAAGAATACCCATGGTGTACCCGCCTGTGCATAGCCCACCATACATCGGTGTAGCTACAAATAATTTAGTGGGCTTTGGCGCTTCTATTGCTGATACGTTTTCTAACATTTACTGCTCCTTATGGTATGGACAATCTAAAAACTTCTTCTTTGCTACGTTTATTTGCATGTACTTCTTTAAAAAGGTTGGCGTGTGTTGATTGGCTTTCATACGCTCGTACTCTTGTTGACTAACTAAATGCCTAACTACGTTTACTTTGTTATCAAACATTGGTGTTAAATGCACTAATGCTTGCCCATGATGCAGCGTATATTTTTTATCCTCATTCAACGGCACCATTATGTTAATGCTAGTTGTGGTTTGATTGTAGTAGTTAACAACTGCGGGTAACACTTTTATATCGGCAACGTCTTCTTTAAAACTGTATGTGGGTTGTGACCAAACCCAATTTACTTCTTGCTTTGTTTTAAAGATCCAAGGGGTTATTATTTTCATATGCCCATGACTTGGCAGTAACCCTTTTGCTTCCTTGTCAATTGGATGAATGACTGCCTGTGTCCGATTATCTGCAAACTGCCAACAGTATTGCTCATCAGCTACGTTAATGCACAGGTCTGACCACAAGGGTATAGCAACAGATCGTTTGTAGTAGTCAAGCATACCTACACAGTTCTTCATGGTTCCGATAGGGACAAAGCCACCGTCTTGAAAATAGCTACTAGGCAACTGTCTCCACCAATCAGGTATGTGTTTGATAGCCATTATTACTGGGGCGCTTTGTAGTATGAGTTCGTCATACGTAAAACAATCAAGCACCACTTTCTTTTTTGGGAATTTGAATATCATGCAATGCTCAAATCAAAATTAATTATGGCTCGTTTGTCTTTGGTCGGCGCACTACTAGCATGGTAGGTTGACCCATTAAAAACAACGCATCTGTTTTTCTTTGGACTAATTCTTTGCGTAATTGTTTTCTTATCATTGGCAAAAATAAACGTATCTCCGTCAGTGTCATTAACATAGTACAAACAAACTGTATGAGGCGTCTCGTAATCAATGTGTATGTTGTTGTGCAGTCTTGTTGTGCTGACTGGCAGTTGTAGAAAAGATCGTGCCAAAAGCATATCGCCTGTTTCGCCTAATGTGTTTGGTATTACTTTTATCATTTCAAAGCTATTGCTATTGATGGCGCCGTTACTGTAAAACAAATGCGAGAAAGCCATGGTCTTGTCTTTTACATTAGGGTTATTACGATAAGTAATGTC
>Ga0209296_1000872_pt1 | contig 24858 bp, 26 predicted proteins | sample S_130206_EF_Meta_FD_187319 | JGI IMG/M metagenome (GOLD analysis project Ga0209296, IMG submission 187319) | Freshwater microbial communities from Lake Simoncouche, Canada to study carbon cycling - S_130206_EF_MetaG (SPAdes) (version 2) | ecosystem: Environmental > Aquatic > Freshwater > Lake ...
GTGTGTTGGCAGTAGACAGCATCGACAAACTCTCTGAAACAAACGCAACTACTTTGGTGTCAATAGCGGAGACCTCTGACGCTTACGTCGTGGCACGCTGCTCGAAGATGCCCGCAAAGACTGCCAAAATACTGACAAAAGTTGCTCAGACGCATCGCTGCTCAATTGCGCGTAACGGAGCAGGTGCGCGTGTGGGTGAGCTAGCTAAAAAACACGGCATCACTCTTGGGGCCGATTCGCTTGCGCTTTTGTTGCGTGTTGGATCTGAGAAACTAGAGCGCGTAGATGACGTGTTGTTCCAACTGGCGATGCTCGACGTCACGCGGCCAACGATTAGGCAAGTCACTGTGTTGCTGGGCACTACCTCTGGAGCTGGTGTGCCTTGGTCAGTGACAGACGCGCTTGATGCAGGTGACTTAGCAAGAGCGTTACGTGAGGACCACGGGTCCCCGTTTGCGGTGTTTTCCTACTTGTTTAACGAAGTACAACGCGCTGGTCTGGTGCTAGAAGCCGGGTGCAAGACTCCGTCTGAAGTCGAGAAGCACCTGGACTGCACACCGTTTGTCGCGAGAAAAGCACTCGCTTTGGCCAATAAGCTCGGGTCTCAAGGCGTGCGTGGCGCTGTTGAAGCACTGGCTCAAGCAGAACGTGACGCAAAGAGCTCTATTGGAGAAGATTTAGCTCTGGACTTGTTACTGGTGAACATCAGCCGTCTTTGGTGAGAACTGGCGGGCTTTGACGCTCGGCAGCAATACGGTGTGTTACATGCACGCTTTAGTGAGGTCGATGGTAGAAAAGAAGATCGCGCAGCGCGTGACTGCTTCTGCTGCTATTACGACCTACATCTGCCTAGACTGCGAAGGGCATCTCGAGGTAAGAGACGGTGTGTGGTCGTGTCAAGTTTGTTGCTCTCGAATTCTGCCTTTCTCTTATCTATTTTCACACGGTTATTCGGATCTGATGGACCAGCTACTTGAACAAGTTGCGCCATACATGGATCCACTACCTGGCAGAGAGTGCCCAAAGTGTCACGACAAGATGCACATCGCCCGCGTCCCTAAACACTTAGGTGCGCAATGGTCTGGGGAGCGGCTAGATGTTTGCGAAAGGTGCGAGCACCTATGGCTAGACTACGTTGAGCTAGATGGTATCTAGTTCTGGTACTCTGAAGCCATATCGTTGTACATCCTGACAACTCTTAAACCATAACCAGGCGCAGAGGCCCACCTTTTACCAAGCTCTCCCCAGGTCAAACAACACCCTTTTACTGGATTGGTGTCTATTCTTCCTACGGCGGGGTGTGCTGTCTTCTTCGAGGAGTAATCCGGGTCTGCGTATGTGCGAATCATCTGGATGTGGGCTCTTACGCCGTTGTGAACTGAGTCAAAACTCTCTCCGTCGTCACACGAATCGCACGCGCCGATACCCGCGAAGTTATTCTGAGTTTTATCAAGCATGGACCCGCGAAACAAAAACCACCCTGATTCAAGCGTGGCCTGAGAAAAAGCTATATCGCCGCGCACACCTTCCGCTATTCCTTCCTCAAGATACCACTGAGCTAGCTGCTCTCTACTAACAGGCAGCACCCATGGTGCAGACTTACGTTCTGCGTAGTCGGCCATCTGTTTTGCTGTGAGTTGTGGCGTACCGAGAAGAGAGACGTCGCCTTTTTGTTTGACAACTTTATTGGCGAGCTTGTCTAGTAATGCAGTGTCACTAGACATGCGAGAACGTAATGTGTCTACTAGTGGTGCGAGTTCCACCACTTGCTTTTCTAGCTCAACACGTGACTGCTCTAACGGGACGACACGAGTGACGTACGTTTGATTATCTGTTTGTCGAGACACGCCAAGTGGTGCCAAAAGAGTACGGCGTGCCACCCAACCCATTGGGTCGTCTGACTGTAGTAAAAATCCAAGATCTAGGTCAGCTCTCCCGGTGGCGTACAACGAGAGAGCAAGAGCGCGTGAATCGTCTTCGTAGGCTTTTTTATACCCAGAGAGCGGGCTGAGAGCATCCTCAACAGCGACAAGCTGTGCGCGAGCATCAGCCAGCTTGGCTTGCGCGCGTGCGTATGCGGTGCGATTTTCGGCTGATGTATAAAGATGAGCGCGTACGGCGTCGCGGTCTCCCTGCGTTGTGGCTTGTACTGCATCAGGGTGAAACAAAGCGCAGAGCAGAATAACAGTTACTACTTTTCTAATCACGAGTCCAGCATCGGCGCATTCTGGCTGCCAGCGACCCACCTTAGTTAGTGACCTCAAATTTGAGACGCCAAAACTGTACACAAACGGCGTGCACATACCCGTGTACCTTGCGAGTTGCGAAGCGAGACGCGCGGCGCACGGTGTTTAGTCATGCGCGTAGAGCATTCCACAAAAACAGATATGCACCAACCAGACGTCCCGGGTGTTCTCTCCTACCTTGCAGCGTCGGCCCGTGCAGCAGCCGGTAGTGCTGCTTGGCTCAATGAGCACGACATCGCCAAAGGTGTGTGTGCAACCCTTTCTGACCACACCACGGGTCGCGAGCCGAAATCTCTCATAGTAGAAGTGATCATTGCCTCTATCGCGCAGCAGGCAGAAGAGTGGTCGGCTCAGGTGCTTTCACAAAAAGGAAGGTCTCGCAATGGTTCGAAAGTCGAGGCTAAAAAACTTGACGACCTCGTCCACTCAGGCGCACTCGCTTCTAAGTTGCGCGGTATCACACTGACAAACGCACGCAAGATGCAGTCCCTTGAGCAAGCACTCTCGCAGTTGTCCCGTATGGGGATTGACGCTGAGGAGTTATGCTGGTCCGTGATCGCGTACGATGCGCAGTGGCACATCCGTTTAATCTGGCATGAGGCGAACAAGTTAGTACGCGTTTTCCCGGATCGAACCAGCTCTGACTTACTTGGCTGGGGCTGGCAGGGTCTGCACGTTGCGATGCGTAACTTCGACCCACACAGAGGATTTCGCTTCTCTACCTACGCTTGCCAGCGCGTGTCGGGTGCCATACGTGACGGAGTGCGTTCTGAGAACCCTGTACCCAAGCGCTTACTCACGTTTCATCGCAAAGTTATGAAAGCCGAGGAACAGCTCTCTGCTGAACTTGGACGTGTCCCTTCACTCGCTGAGATTGCGGGTCGCATGGGTGAGCCACAAGAAGCGCTCAGCATCCTTCCAAGACTCAACAATCCAGCCAGCATCGAAGAGATGACGTGGGATGAGAGCCGCACTTTGTCTATCTCTGACCTCGTCGACTCAATGGACCCAGCTGACATGGCCATCGCACTCGCGCAACGAGAAGCGATCGAGGGTGCCATCAACAACCTGCCACACGCTGACGCTGAAGTAGCACGCCTGTTGTTACTTGAAGGGCTCTCACCGGCTGAGGCGCGAGAACGGACAGGCGCGTCGCCGCGTCAACTGCGACAGAGATGGAACCGATCCAGAGAGACTCTCGCCACTGCACTAGTTGAGTGGCGATAACGTTTCATTCCAGAGTTATGCCTGCTTAATTAGGCGCTACGCGTCTGCTGTGACACTCAAGAGAGCTGCCACAGCTGCTTGTATTCTGCGATCTGCAGATCCTTGCCACAGGTCTGCTACCACTCTGCCTAGTACATCTGCAACGCTGAGGCCGTATCGTCCTATGTGTGCGACGTAGTGTTCGCAGCGCAAGAGCATCTCATCTGTAGCCCATTGGTTCACAACAATAGAGTCAGCACTCACTCTAGGGATACCTGCAGAACGGGCTAAAACTGCAGCCAGAGCGCGAACAGCAGGTGTTCCGTAGCGAGCTGGGTTGCTGAGTGAATCAGCAGACAAGGCCACCATCCACAAATCTGCGCCTATAGCAGAGGCCAAGGCGTCGAGGTCGCCTACATCTGCTTGCAGCGCTGAGCCGAGACGCGACGCTCTGGCTCTTAGAACTCCGACCGGGGTGCGAAGTGGGTGCCATGCTGCCCCGTACCGCGTGAAATCCTCCATGACAATATTGTCGGCACCGTGCGTGACAGCGCCGTCAAAGCGTTCACCTACGTGGAATCTCTGGGTTTACAGGCACGATTTTATGTGTGGAGATGACAGACGCAACGCTAGAGAGGATCTCGGTCGCACGTGAAGGCGGCGTGTTCCGTCTTGGGTTTAAATACAGCCCGCGACTCGTCGAGCTCGTCAAGAAGATGCCTGACGCCCAGTTTGACCCTGTCACCAAGACTTGGACTTCAACGGTCTGCACACAATCTCTTGAGAAACTACGCGAGTTACGATGGGAAGGACTCCTTTCAACAGACCCTGACGATCTGGTACCAGCTGGAGAACAGCTCGTAACTATCAAAAGCGCACACCTGCGCGCAGGCACGGTGAGACGTCCATTCCTTGTGCACATTGCTATGCGCGACGACGAGCTCTACCGCCAGTTGGTATCCATACCCGGAGCCCGTTGGGAAAAAGCAGCTGGCGCTGTCTCTTATCCGCCTCACGCCGCAGTAGCTCTTGCTGACTTGTGCGCAAGTGGTGTTGTAGAAGACGCAGCTAAAATTCTTCAACCAGCAGAGATTGTTGTTGCTTATGACGCAAGGATCGGCGCTTTCACCGTACGCGGTGATGCACGTGCTGCTGACGTGTTTGCAGAGAAGTTCCCAGCACACGACGTGGTAGGCAAATGGCTCGAAAAAGGCCACGACGTTGCTTTTGCTGATGACTTTTCAAGAGAGATCTATCACGGTGAGCGCGCCAGGCTCGGAGAGGGCTTTCAGCCGGAGGGAATGAGTTTAGAACTCTACCCGTATCAACGTAAAGATCTTGCTGTAGCGCTAGCGCGTACAGGACTGGGTGTTTGGTCGAGCATGGGTGTTGGTAAGACCGCAATTGGCATTGCTCTTGGGCACCAGTTGCTGTACAACGACAAGAGCGTCTCACGCGTTGTTGTGCTCGTACCGCCATCAGTGCGCACCCAGTGGCGTAACGAGATCCTTAGATTTACAGGATGTCCAGAGAGCGACGTTGTTGTCGTAGATGGCGACAAGAAGAAGCGTATGGCGCAGTACGAAGCTGCAAAGAACGCTAAATGGCTCATAGTTCACTATCAGGCTGTCATCTTGGCTGATGACACAAAAAAGATTGGTGAGCTCATATCCGGTTCAGTACTGATCTGCGACGAAGCGCACCGCTTAAAGAACGAACAAGCAAAGACTCATAAAGTCGTTAAGCAGTACTCTCAACGCGCTAGTCGCCGTTTGTTGCTGTCGGGAACACCTGTAGAGAACCAACCAGGTGAGTGGTACAACTTGATCAACTTGGTTTACCCCGGAGTTTTTGGCTCACCAATTGACTTTCTCAACCGGTATGCGTACCCCGGGAAGTTCGGTGGATATGAAGGCGCACGCAACATACCAGAGCTACGCAAACGCTCCAAAGTGCTTTATGTGCGACACACGCTCAATGAGATAGCAGAGTTCCTGCCCAAGCTTCGCGTACAGACAATCAAACTGGACCCTAAACCAGAGTATCAAGCAGTACTTAAAAGGGCACACAAAGAAGCACGTGACGAGATCCGCGCAAAGCGTGTTTCAGAGATGGAAGACCGACAAAAACGCAGCGGTGGTGCGACGCTCGATGGCTACGAACGAGACGACGTCGAAGCAGGAGCAGAGATGACGGCTGTAGGCATGCTCAAACTGCTCTGCTGCTCACCACGCATTGTTACAGGTTCAGAATCGCAGAGCGCCATTGCTCTTGTTGAGTCTGGTCTGATACCTGACGAAGACGGTCCAAAGGTAGAGGCGTTGCGTACAATGTGCGCCGAGATGCAGTCCAACGGCGAACGTCTTGTGGTTTTCACCTCTTCCAAGCGCATGGCAAACCTAGTCGCAGAGAGACTGACCGAGGACGGTGTGCGTCATGTGCTTTACACTGGTGACACTTCTACAGCAGACAGAGACTCAGCTATAGCTGCTTTTACTACTGCTGGGGACGACAAAAACCCTGGCCCGACAGCATTTGTTTCAACTGATGCTGGCGCTGAAGGATTGAACCTCGGTCGATGCTGCTCCACTTTGGTCAACTTGGACATCCCTTGGACACCTGGCCGACTGGCGCAGAGAAACGCCCGCGTTCGACGTGTCGACTCCACTGCTACTTCATTCCTTATCGTCAACTTAGTGATCGCTGGTACCATCGAAGAAGGGATTCTGCGCATGGTTGAACACAAAGCAGACCTTGCTGACGCGATCCTGGGCGAGAACGGCGGCCGCTTGCAGACAACTGGACGTGGCGGAAAAAACGTGTTTGAGGCCGCGATGGCCGAATGGGAACGCGAACAAGAACAAAAATAAATATTTATGGCCTGTGCTGGGTCTTAAATGAACAAGTTCTTCCCCTGGTGCACCAGCGTGCGTATGGTGTCGTATCGGTCGGCGACCGTCATCGCGTGTTGCTACCCATTCTGATATCAAACCGCTAAAAATAGCCTCTTTATAAGACCAGGCAGCGTTCCGAAACTGGCTGAGGCAAGACGTGCAACTTCTCCTTGAGATCGGCATATTGAAACCACGTCCGCAAGGGCGGCGGTGAGAAGGTCACTTCTCACCACGGTACTCGGCAAAAAAACCGGTGACCGAGCGAGCATAGACGATCGTCCACGTAACAGTGTCCGATCGTCTGTCAAAGATACACAACTGACTATGGACTAGGCAGTTGCTTCTTTGTCACACTCGTACAAGACACCGATAACTATTGCCGAGGAGGCAGGAACACATGATCTCGAACAGAATTGCGCCAATGAGCGAGAAGCGGGTCGGCGAAGACGGCGGTCCTCTCGATTACAACGATGTCAACATTGAGTTGTTCGAAAAGCGCATGATCGTCAAGGCGAAGCTAGAGAAGCTCAAAGCAAAGAGCCCTAAGCGTCTCACCGTTACAGACAAGCGCAACCTCTCCTCACTCACTAGGGAACTTGACGATGTCACAACAAAGATTGTGCAGTTCAACTACGGACTCGTGCGTTCTTACACCAAGAAATTCACCTCAAACTCGTCTCGTGAAGACTCTGCTGACTTTGAAGCATCAGCGATCGTTGGTCTGATGCGCGCTATTGAATCATTCGATCCCTCCCGAGGACGCTTTGGTCAGTGGGCCTACAAGCCAATCCAACGTGAAGTACTTCGTGCTGTACGCGACGCAGACTTTAAGTCGATGAACCCTGGAGACTTTGAACGCCGTCCTGATATTCTGCGCGCTGTTGTACGCCTCCAAAAGGGAGACGACACTAAGCAGATACCACATGCTGCAGTAGCTAAAGAAGCTGGTGTCACTACAGACCAAGTACGTCGAGTTCTAGAAGCACCACACCTTGACAGTCTCCACCAGATGGTTGGCGGCGAAGGCGACACTGAACTAGGTGACCTAATTGAATCCGATATGGGTGACGTTGAAGGCTCAGTTATCGCGTCAATGACGCTGACGGCTCTTGAAGATTACGGCCTGCGCGCCTTGGATAAGCGAGAACTACTCGTCCTTGTGCGTCGCTTTGGGTTGGACTGCGAACCAGAACAGAAACTCGCCAGCATCGGAGAGGTTCTAGGACTGTCACGTGAAGCTGTACGTCAAGTCGAGAGCAAGGCTCTTGCGAAGATTCAGCACCCTGTGATTCTGCGTAAGATCCACCGCTACGGCCGCGCGTAAGCACGAAGTCTAGCGAGCCTAGGTTGAGCAGTAAGACGCTTGACCTAGGCTCGTTTTTCGTTTACACGCACTCGCGCCAGTTGCGATCTGTGATCTGATCTGTCGCGAGCATCTCTACCTGCGCGAAGCCTTCGCCGCATACCGAGTAAGACCCTCCAGGGAGCTCAATGACGTCTCCCACTGAGAGGCTGGGAGCCATCTGCCCGTCCGGGCGATTATCTCTGTTGTGTAACTGCCAGATCTCCTCACAAAGAAGCAGGTCGTCACGATCGTCTGAGTCTTGCTCGAGTGGGGTCGTGCTCATGTATCCACGGACAAGACGGTGAGAACCGGCTTCGTACTGTCCGCGAAAGCGGGAATCTAGATTTGTCCATAGCGTGTATCTGGTGACCATTTTGGCTCCTTAACTAGGCACCTCGGATGAGATGACTAGTTACACGTTGCTCTTGAACTCCAGCTACGGCACGCAGATTTAAAACGCTTTGTTGGGTGTTCTTCTTGAATCTTCAAGCAAACCAGCGCTTTATCGGGACTGAACGTAGCTCACGCCCCTAGAAACGCAATCTATACGTAGACCCTCCGTCGTTGCCTAAGTACGTCGGGCGCTCACGGTGCTCCTTGTCATACAAACCATTAAGGAGTGAATATGGACATTGATAACAGTGCCATCCACGAACGCAACCGTAACTGGAAAGCCGAGTGGGACAAAGCCGTCCTAGCGGCAGAAAAAGCCAGAGGTGCTGGAGATGAAAAGTCTGCGCGACGCTTCAAAAAAGAAGCAGATCGCATTCTAGAAGTATTCTTCAAAGCCAACTCCGGACTTGCCTACGCAGCAGCGCGCAAGCACCTGTCTAAGCACAGCGCTTCAAACCATGAGGACTACCTTCAAGAAGCACGACTAGCGATGGTTCGTGCTTTTCCAGACTGGGATCCAGACCGCGGTACGTTCGCGACTTTCTCGCGCATCTACGCCGAGGGTCTTGTGAACCGTGCTGTTGCTTCCTACGAGCGTCCTGGTATCACATACGGGGACCACACAGCAACGCCGCATGCTCGTTCCGCAGAGATCCGACTACGTGAGCGCCTTGGAAGAGGACCTACGTACGAAGAGATTGCAGAAGAAGCTGGTCTGTCTATCGGAGTTACTCGTCGTGCCTTGGCGCCACGTGTTTCTTCTTTGGATACACCAATCGGTGATGGTGAAAACAGTCGCATGGACTTGACTCAAGACGCTGAAGATGAGCTCGCAGATAATCCTGTGGGTGAATCTTACGAACTTCGACTCGAGGACGAACGTTGGCAACGGATTCTTTCCGAACTTGACGCTCAGCAACTCGCAGTAGTCGTTCGACGCTTCGGCTTTGACGGTGCACCTGATCAGGTACACGCAGAAATTGGCGAACTAATTGATATCTCACGTGAGGCAGCCCGCCGAGCAGAGATAGACGCTAGAGAAACGATCAGCATATTGCTGTAACCCTCGATGACTGGGCTGTGCTTGCACTCCCAGTCATCGTTGATATTCTAAAATCCTAGATCCGCATCGTAGATCGGCGTTTTGTACGACGTCGCGTGTAGCTCTCCGCTAGCGGGGTCTTCTTCTGCATCAATTTCTTGTGCAGGTGCTTCTTCTTTAACCTGGGGAGAGTGCTGTTCGCAGAACTCACGTATTTGATCGATCTCAGCGGCTTGCAGGCCTACTTTTCTGTCAGTGCTTATCAAGAGCGTGTCGAAATGAGCCCTACGTGACCAGTTCATGACCTCAGGGTGCTCTACTAAAGCGCTGTCTACCCAGACAACTGGTCGTTGAGGGCGTGAGCCTAAAAACATACGCATCGCTTCGAGCTTCCACCACCAACGCGACGGTATCTGGCGGCGTAGCGACCAAGTAGCGTCCCAACCGTACGCGTCAATGAACAGCTGTGCGCGAGTTCCCCAAGAAGAGCAAAGAACTACCTCACCAGGCAGGTCTGCGACGGTTTCTCCTTGGGAGAGTGAGTAAGGGACGTGCACTTGAGCACCTGGCAGCGGAGCCCAGTCCTGCCAGGAGTCTTTAAACGGGAAACGTGCTGGTGAGAGAACGCCGTCAACGCCTAAAACGATCAAAGGGCCGCGAGAAGGGTCACTTTTATAAACGGGTACGATCCGAGGCTGCGGATTGAATACGTGGTTAGATGGCTCAAGAATCTCTGCGTTGAATATTTCCACAACCTGAATGGTTCGCTTACCCTGCCGGACGTCACGCAGGTTTTTTGGCTAAAAATCCTTTGTTTCTATGGTGGACGGAGTCCATTTAGCAGGCACTATCTCTCGTGATGGAAACTACTTTACTGATGGCAGCAGCTGGTGTAGCACTTGGTTGGCTTTTAACTAACTTCGCTGCGCTGCGCTCTTTGAAACAACCAGTCCCGTACCGAAAAAACGATGAAGAGCTCGTCTTGGCATTTCTTGCTAATGGCGGTGACCGGGCAGCACTCAAGCTTGATGATGACGCCTTCTTGCATCCAGCACGGCGTCTCTACTTGACAGAGGACGTAGCAGTATCAGAGTCTGATAGCGAAGCCACAGCGCCTGACAGCGCAATTCTTAACGCGGTTTCTCGTTTGAACTCGGACGCCTTTGAGAGGCGCGAACTATCAGGCAGCGGCGGTTGGGATGTCGTCGACGCAGAACCACCTTACGTGCGCGTAAAGCGTCAGTCTTCGATGCTGCGCTACGTCTCGTCTATGGTGGCGTGCGGAGCTGGTTGTGCTATTAGTACCTGGTTAGTTACCAACACTACGTACATGCCTGGTGCTGATTTACATCTTGCTGTACTCGCCCTTTGCGCGATCGTAGCGAGCGGGGTCGTTATTGCTTTAGTAGACATTGACACCCTGTACCTTGACTTATGGACCATCGGTGTCGGAGGTGGTGCAGCTTGGTTTCTAACGGCTTTTTACCTTCACGGGAACGGCCAACTCTCCTCACTTAAGTACGGAGTGTTCGCGGCACTCTCTTGGGGGATTGCTCTACAGCTGATTAACTTTATATACCTTCTCATTCGCAAACAGGACGGGATGGGTTTTGGTGACATCATCATCATCACAATGACCGCCGGCGTGCCGTCTGCCCTTGCGGGAGACGCAGCAGTAGGCTTTATCGGCGTGGTAGCTAGTTTTGTGCTGGCTGTTGTGTTCCAACTACCACTTGCGATTAAGCGCAACAGCGGTGGTCGTACCGCGTTTGCTCTAGGGCCTTACTTGTGCTCTGGGTGGATCGTGGCGTGGGTCGCTTTGAACTACGCAGGGTTGGTTCGTTAGTCATGGCGACAAGAGCAAAATACGTACCAACAGACCAGGCAGCCGAACGAGCAGTTGCGGCCGCGCTTCTTGTAGATACACGCGCTTACGACGAGGTCGTGCTGCGCATAGTTCCTGAAGATATGCACGACCGTCTAGCTCGTGCCGTGTTTGAGGCTGCAATTGTGTGTGAAGCAAGCGGCCGACCGATAGATCAGGTCACTGTTGCTGACGAACTGAACCGTCGAGGAGTTCTTCCAGATTTTAACGTTGCTGTTGCCCTTAGTGGTCTAGTGGAGTCAGGAGCGTTTGCTACTGCACACGTTGCGACCCACGCGCAGATCGTCTTTGAGAAATCAAAACTACGGCGAGTCATTGCGGCAGGTAACGACATGGTTAAGTCGGCGATGGAAGCAGAGGTCAATGTCGATGAAGTGGTTAGCGACGCAGAGACCGCTGTCTTTGCTCTTGGTGAGCGGCGAGACAAGGGCTCTCTTGTGTCACTAGCTGAGGTTGTACCACCGACGATAGAAGAGATCATCGCGAACCGGGGTCGCGTTCTTTTAGGGCACTCAACTGGATTCTCCGAACTAGACAACTTGACCGGCGGTTTCCAAGGAGGTCAGCTGATCGTCTTGGCAGCACGTCCAGGCGTTGGAAAGAGTGCGCTCGCGCTCCAGATGGCAAGTCATGTTGCTCTTACATCAGGCACTACAGTCGCCTTTTTGTCGTATGAGATGAGCCGTACTGAACTCACGATGCGCATGATCTCAAGTATGGCTGGGTTCTCAGTGTCGCGCATGAGTTCTATTGGTAGAGCGCTCGTTGAAGACGAAGACACACGCTTAGCTGAAGCTGGTGCGCGCTTGTCGCAGATACCGCTCCACATTGACGACACCCCACCACGAACGATATCCGGCGTGCGTTCGTTGATGCGCGCTTTTGCCCGGCGTAATGAAGTTGGAATGGTTGTTGTGGACTACATGCAGCTCATGGAGTCTGACAGACGAAGTGGCGCGATGCGCGCTGAAGAAGTGTCAGATATCTCTAGAGGGTTGAAGCGTTTAGCTTCAGAGTTGAACGTCCCTGTACTGGCGCTATCGCAGCTCAACCGTGAGGTGGAAAAAAGAGAGAACAAGCGTCCGTTGTTGTCTGATTTACGTGAATCTGGATCTATTGAGCAAGACGCTTCGACTGTGTTAATGCTCTACCGTGAAGGGCGTGAGAACGGCAAACCTGACGACAACGCTACTGAGATCATCATCGCTAAACAGCGCAGCGGGCCTTCAAGTATGGCCATCCCATGCGAGTACGAGAGCGCCACAACCAAGTTTATTGACACCAAAAAGCCGGCTCGCCCACTCGTCTCGCGCGGGTATCAGAGCGGTGTGTCCATTGGGCATACTGGACGCGAACGTCCTTTTTAGAGTCTCTTTAGTACTTCGCTATTGTTTTAGTGAAGTAAATCAGCCCATGCTGTGGTGGGTGTAGCAAGAAGAGCGTCTTTGAATACCGCGTCTATCTGTGCGTACGAGATCAACTGCGGATCGAACACCACTGTGACTGTAGCTACGCTTCTCACGCCGAATCCTCCATTTACTGCTTTGACTTCAGCACGAGGTGCTGCAATAGAGCACACAAAAGCTTCTGTCGAAAAGAGCGGAGGGAACGACGCAATCGCTGCGTGCGGTGCGACCTCAACGTTAAATCGTGTCGGAGTGAGCATTGCTGGGGTGAGAGCATCTCTGGTTGTTGCGGACAACTCAGACACCATCTGGGACAAGCGAGCTGGTCTCCACGCGCTAGCGTCTTTCATGTACAAAGAGCAGTAGGTGCCCTCAATCGCTGAACGCACGCCTAGAGGTACCTGGCGTTCCTCTGGAAACTCACGACTTAGTGCGCTCACGAGGGAGTACAAGAAAGCGTGGCGAGAAGGTATCGAGAGGTTCTCGATCTCAGTAACGTCGACTTCGTACATCAAAGTATGGACTAAAGATGAGCGAGCAGACCCTTCAGGCGCTTTGGCGGCAACTGGTGCGACAGGTGAGTTAGGCGCAAGCTGTTCGTTTGTGAGTGAGACAACGTGCGTAGAAGCCACCTGCGTAGAAGTACTTGACGTGCTGCCTGGCGTTACAGTTTTCACAGACTGCTGCGCGGATTCCTCTACGTCCTGGCGCGTGACTCTGCCACCAGGGCCGCTGGCAGACACCTGGGCGATGTCGACGTCCAGGCGTTCTGCGAGTTTCCGTACAACAGGGGAGAGCACCGTAGGTGCAGGGGTCGCAACTGTTGACGCAACTGTTGCCGGTAGGGCATCGCTCTTTGTATCAACCTCTAGTTCAGATCGAGTATCAAGTTCAGGTTGAGGGTTAGCTACTGGTGCTGGAGCTGGGGCGGGAGCGGTCTCTGGTGCAGCTTTATCTGCTCCTACTTCTATCGACGCGACGATGAAACCGGCAGGTACTGTCTCGCCCTCCTGGGCGTGTATAGCAGTGAGAGTCCCAGTGACAGGCGCGGGGATCTCCGTATCGACTTTGTCCGTGGAAACTTCAAACAGCGGCGTGTCAATTTTAACAAAATCGCCGACTTTGTAAAACCACTTTGTGATCGTGGCCTCTACTACTGACTCTCCGAGGGCTGGTAACGCAATATCTGTCATGCTGAGCACCGTCCTTAGTCAGCTCAATAGGGCACGATGATGGTCTATAACACAAAAGCAGCCGTTTTTTACACGGCTGCTTTTGGAAGGTTTTTGTCAGGCTAGCAAAGTTGCAGCTTCGAGTATCTCGTCAAAAGTCGCATCTGGAGTTGATCCATAAAGCGTCCAAAACGAGCTCCACGCCGAGGTTGAGCACCCCAGTTTAGAGACTGCACGTTCTGCAAGGAACTCACTCACCCACGAACTAGTGGAGTAGCGACGTTGCAACAACTGAGCTGAACCGCGTGTGTTTGCACACACAGCGTCAGCAAAAGTCAGCATTAACGGAGCCGTGTTCTCCTCTCGACTTGAGTACGAGTTTCGAGTCATTGTCTCTGACGCTCTAGTGTAAGACATGAACGATGCAATCTCTGCCACCATTGCCTCATCGAGTTGACGCTCTGGGCAAGGTTTGAAGGAAGTGTTTTCCTCGTTGAGTAACGTCGCCAAGATTGTTGGGTCTACCAGCGCACATAAATGTACGACAGTTTGTCGTTTGATTCCTGGCACGCTCACGGCTCTTGGCAAGTATGTCCGCCAAGAATTTCGTGAATCTTCAGTGACAAGAGCACCAAGCTCAACCATCTTTTCAGTCAAAACGTCAACATAGTCGGCGCGTGAAGCAGCATCTATGAGAGTTGCTACTGCGAGGAACCCTGGGTTCTCACCAATAAATTCGATGAGTTCTTCAGGTTCCACAAGTCCAGAGAAAGACAGAATGTCTGGTCTCTGTGCTTGACGCCACACGTCTAGACACTCAGGGAGTATCACAGGAGTAGCTGTGTGCTTTCGCAAAATCTCGAGGTGCTCGACACGATCCGTAACGCGTAACGCCATAGATGCCGTAAACGACGTCCATGGATACTCCCACGCTCCAATGAGCGAGCGGGCCATGTCACGGTTTTCAATCGCAGCTGCGGCTAGTGCCGAGTAAGCTCGATCTCCGCCATTGGCGAGAAGGGACTTGACTCTGACACGAACTGCGTGCTGGTCGTAGATCAAATTGCGACGTGTTCCGAGAAGACCTGCTATCACTGTAGCAAAATCTTCGTCTGAAGCTTCCGCAAGATACGTCTCCACGAACGAGTAATGAAGCTCATCAACAGTTGAGAGGGATTTTATTACCTCTGCTGTTGGCTGGCTCAAGATCCGCTTTGTACGCTCTTCGATGTTACGTTGGTTTGGAACAGAGGTGATCTCTGCTGAAACCGCACGTGCCCGGCGGCGAGCGGCTTCAGCCACTCCTCGTCTTGGATCTGAAGACACAATCTGTTCAAGAACCTCAGGGTCCGAGATCCACGAAACTGCCTCTTCAGCAGTCTCAGCGTCAAGCAGTTTGATGCGCTTAGCGTCGGTCGCGAGGTGAGCTACTTCTGATGCAAGGAACGAGTTCCCTGTAGAAAAAGCTACTTGCCTTGCCTGCTCGTCCTTGATGGACAAGATGAGAGAAGCCCGGTTTGAAGGGGTCTGTGCATTGTGCAATGCCATTTTGTTCTCCGATATTAATTATTGAGAGTCAGCGGTCGCTGACTAACGATGTACCGTCGGCGCGAGTGGAGTGGAGTGAAGTACGCTCAGCGCGCGTTGATTCTTACAACTGGCTGTGTATACACGAACAGGACCACATAAAATATGTGGTCCTGTCGAGATTTCTAGCTACCCAAGGCGGCTGAAGCAAGTGCGAGCATTTCGAACGTAGTTTCCTTCGTTGTCGAAGCTGCGAGACCCCAGAAGGTTCCCCAAGCTCGCTCGTTTTCACCTAACACCTCTGTGAGGTACGACGCGACGTGCGGATACAGAATGTTCTCTCTGTTCCAACGCCAGCTGTAAGGTGACGGTTGCAGAGCCTCTGGGAGACCCTTGACGCCTTTTACGAATGCTCTCATTACGCGAGTGACGTGTTCTTGGTCGTCTTCAACTTTAGTAACAGATTCGTCTTCCTCATCGTCCAAGTAGTTATCGTGTCGAGATTCTTTAAAGAGACTCTCCACACTTGCTGGCTCAAACGTCGAGACGACTTCTGATATGACTTCTGGATCCGCTTGGTTGACGTACCTGTTGAACAGGTATGCCAGTAGATGCTCATCTTTAGATAAAAAAGCAATCTCCTTTTGGATCCAAACTGGAAGATCTACTACGTCGTAAAGTCTTCCAAGCTGCGTCTCGTTGCGTCCTCTCCACCAACTTTTTGAGCTTGTGTCAGGGTTACGCTCTGTGTCGAACCATCCGTGCGCCTTGGCCCGCGTGATAAGAACCTCTGCGTAATGCTTAGAGCGAGCGGCAGACGGGATGTCCCAGTTGATCTCTTTCACCTTCATCTTGGTCGCTGCTTTTTCAGCAGTGATCGATTCGGTCCAGATCAACAAAGTCAAGTCGTCATCCTCGACCCACACCTCGATGGCATCATCAGACGCTACAAAGTGAGGCGAGCCGTCTTTAGGCTTTACCTGTGGGGTGGAGCCGTACGAAGTTGCGGAGATCTGAGTAGCTAAAAAGCCGCTAATCTCACCTGACAACTCGGACAAGTACCACGAGACGTTCTCGTCACTGATTTGCACTGACTTCCAGTGCTCCTTAGCAACCAACGTTGTAACGCTAGTTAGCAAGTGACGCTCAATGATCGTTCGAGACTCTTCATCGCTATAAAACGATGAGGTGTCTAAAAGGCGAGAAGCGGCGACAAGAACCTGACTTTCGTCTAGTCCAAGCATCCACTCTCTAACGACCTTTGTGTCAAGCTTGCTGCCTTCGCGTACGAGAGCGTTCAACGCAACAGTGAACTCTTTAGTCGTGTGACCAGTGGTTCGCTCTTGTTTCGACGCTTTTGCGAGTTGCTTCTCATCCATAGCAATATTGCATTGCTTGAGGCGAGTTCGCACTGCGTCTTGTACAGCGACGCGTTGGTCGATGCGCCCAATTCCTTGGATCACGATGATGTCGTCGAGAAGTTCTACTATTTCCACAGCAGAGTTCACGGCGAGTTTCTTGATTCGCGCTGGGTTAGTGGCCATGTGTACCAACTCTGACGAGAGCACCGGGTTGGAAGCGCGAAAAGCAGCTTCTTTAATGGTGGGGTCTAGATGTTGCATGATCAGCCGCGCATATGGCGGCGTAGCAGATTCGTTTACTGCCATGATGGTCTCCTGTTTTGTTTTCGGTTCCATGCGGAACTTGTCCTACCGTTGGTGCCAACCAACGAGTTGCAACTACTCACAGAGTCTTGAGACTCGCGACAATGTGATCAAACGGCGCTTCTGTATCAGGTAGTAACAGCTTTAAAACAGCTCGCTGCGAGAGAGTCATGGTAGAAAGTCGTCGTCGGGCCGCGTCTTTTAAAGGAGAGTTGTAGGGTGCGTTGAGAGCTTGTAGCGCCGACCTCCCTGATTGAGGCGATTCTCTCAAAAAGCGATCGCAGACGTCTTTCTGAGCTGGGGTAGGATCGTTATCAAGCAAAACAGGGCTGAGAGACTCAACTACATCTGCTTGTGTGTCGCTTGAGAGGCTGTACCAGATCTCATCGAGGGTCCGTGGGTCGCGGCCCGGCCCATCCCATAAATAGGCCAGGTGCTTCCCGAGTGCGTATTTAGCCACCTTGGCGTATAGCGAGACTGGGTAGCTACTAAAAGAACAGGCCTGCACGAAAGCTGCTGCCTGATACGCACGGGCGCTTTGCCACAAGTGCTGATCTTCTGCGAGCCTTTCTGCGAGTTTCTTTGCGTACAATTCTTCCTCAAGGAGTGGATGCTCCTCGTTTAAGAATGCCACTACCACGTCAAAAATCTGTGGTGTACGCTCACACAGTAAGGTAATAATCTTGACAGGAAGCGTGTCAAAAGCACGACACCAGATCAGGACTTCGTGACAATTTAGCTCTTTGAAATACGAAAGGTCATCAGCACTCAGCTGAGGCGGGGTTTGCGAGTAGTCAAGGTAAGTAGGGTGGAGGCGCGAGAGACCTTGACGAGTGTGGGTCGTCATCGACACTGCTGCCAATCGTTGCAGCAAATGCGGATGCTCATCTAACAAGGACAAGCAGGGAGCTGACAAGGACCTGTCGTCCTCTATTGCTGCTTCTAAGATCTCCGGATGGAATTCAGAACTGGCCAGTAGTGATCTGGCTAATGTGTTCGGCAGCCGGAGCTTATTTTTCGCACAAAACACGATTACTGAAGCGACATCTAAATTGTGCGAGAAATCATCTCGAGACAGCTCGTCCAGGCCTCGGGTTTCTAAAAGGAGAAGTGTGTCTCGGACTGAGCTTCTAGCTTCATTATCTGTCCCAGGAAGAGGCAATGTCAGGCCACTTTGATGCGGATGTCGCGTACAAGGTCTGGACAGGTCTGCTGTAAGACATCAGCCAAAGGGGTGATGTCGAACCTCAAGAACGCTGCCTCTTGTGGAGAGGCATGGAGCGTGAGCATTCCCCATTGCATAGACCCCACAACAACAGTCTCATACTCGTGTGTGGCGCAGAACTCACGTATTGCCTGGTAGACGGTTGGCTTTGTTTCTACCTGGGAAGCTGTGATACCAAAGGACCCTAAGATGTTAGATATTGCGTGTTGAAGATTACCTGTTGCCATTTTGTATATAGTCCCTTGAGAACGGGACTCAGCACGCAGGGGCCTTGCGTGCTCAAACAGCTCTAACAGGCACATTTGCTATATATGGAAAATAAAACCTTTGTGTTGTGCGTCGACTTAGATGGAGTCGTTGCCGACTACGAAACAGCCTTCAAGGAGACTGTGGCTCGCGAAAACGGCCTCGACATTGCCGACATGGGGGAGCAGCTCTCATGGGATTTCTCCCTAGGGAACTGGGGGATCACAGATCGTGACCACTATCTTGCCCTACATACTAAAGCAGTAGTAGAAGACCGGATGTTTGCAACTATGCCTGCCATTAAAGGCGCTTCAGACGCGCTGTGGAGGCTCTCTGATGCAGGTGTGTGGGTGCGCATTGTTACGCACCGCTTAGTGATTAAGCACACCCACCACGTGGCTGTCGCAGACACCGTCACATGGCTGGAACAGCCACGCCCTGATGGTCGGCCCCTTGTGCCGTACCGCGATATCTGCTTTATCGGCACTAAGTCCGAAGTCGGTGGGGATTGCTACATTGACGACGCGCCTCACAACGTTGTCGCGCTTCGGGCCGCAGGCAACGACTGCATCGTGATGGACGCTGCGTATAACCGTGATATCGACGGAGCAAGAGCCATGAACTGGGATGACGTAGAGAAGATCGTCTTTGCCAAGATGGACTGGATTAACTCCAACCCATTCCTCGGCTGATCTTAAATATTTAAACTCTTAAGTGGCGTGTTCTTAAGCGGTCCAAAGGCGCGTGAGCACTAACGACACCTTCGCGTAGCGCAGCAACAGGTCACGCGCCTCATCTAGACCGTAAGACAGCTTTTGAATCGAGACAAGATCTAGACCGTTTGTGTCAGTGGTGCGTAGAGCGTCTTGCAGCTGCTTTGCAAACACATCTAACAAGCGCGTACAAGCACGCCTGGTTGCGGCCCTTGCGGCCACTTCGTTTTTCTTTGAAGTTCCCAGCAGTCCGACTTTTTCTAAAGCCAACGCAACTTCAGCTGCAGCTGTAAACGCTTTGTCTTGCACGACAGACGTATCGAACACGGCGCTTGCCGCAAACGACTCGTCATCGCGAGAAGCCAAGAGCGTCAAATCCCACATATCACCACAGCGCTCGACACACAACGCTGCTCTTGACTTTTCTACGCCTTTTTCCACGAGGGCAGATACTCGCTCAGCGGTGGAAGCAATATCTAGCTCCAACACTCGAGTAGCTCTTGACCTCAAGGTGACTGGCATGCGCATTACATCAGTTGTAGAGAAAATGAACAAACAGCCATTTGGTGGTTCTTCCACCACTTTTAGAAGCCTGTCAGCAGCTGTGCGGTCCATTAGGTCAGCGTCTTCAACAACTACCACGCACCGATGTGCTGGTGTGAGCTGCGATGGGGAGATCACCTGTTGTTCAAGTTCCGCTAACGACCAACGCTCGTTTTCTAAACGTGCGATCCGAACATCGATACCCTGGTACGGCAGCGGGGTTAAATTGGTAGCTAGTTCAGTCGCAGCCCGGATACCTAAGTCTCCAGGGGCTTGGACTATCAGTAGAGAACCTAACGGAGGGTTTGATATGAGGTCACGCAGAGATTTTACGCTAGATGGGGCGGCCAGGAGACTTTTGAACACATCTATCATTGTGCTCTCTTGTTAATGCGTGGCACGCGGGTCGTGGCGATACTGCACACATGAAAGCAGAACGCCACACATGGCTCAACACTATTCTTGGCACACTTGACGCGTCGTTTGCGTTGAGCGACGAGGAGCTTTACCACTCAACTATCATCGTCAAGCGTATGCTTGAGAAGTTGTGCATCCCAGAACGCGGCGATCCGGACATGCTGCCGTCTTCTTTGGCTTTAGAAGCAGAAGCTGGTGTGTTCTCTGCGCAGCTGAACGGCCCGCGAAACGCTGGCGTACAACGCTTAGTCAGAGGCGTCACAGAAAACGACACAGTAGTAACGCTAGAAGCATGGAGGCAGGCACTGTTGTCTCTCATTACTACGGCTTACCCAGACTTGGAACCAACTGAGAGATTGTTTGTTGTACAAACAATCGACGAGTTGCTGCTCGCATTAGGAGTTCCAGAAAGAGCTGCGTCTTTCATCCCTGACACTGTTGTGAGAGCACACCTGTCTGGGGCTTAAAGTCGGTCCGATGCTGACTGCGCACGCCAAGGAATGGCGGTAGTTTCTACGGAGGGTTCCCCATGACACAGTCTTCGACTCGATTTCGCACCCAGGGCGATACATCAGTTTTCAGCGGACAAGACGCTGCTCGAAAAGTTCGTCTACTTGGAAGCGTACATGAACACCGTACGTTCATCTGGCAGGTTTGGCCAGGCCGCAACTGGCCAGTAACCCAGACTGAAGAAGTCGCATTCCTAGCTGACTTAACTGTCATTGCAGCATCCGTAAAAGGTGCTAGTGCGTCCAAGAGGCACAAAACAGAACGCAGCGACATCACTGCGCTACTCAACGCGCTGCGCTGTGGGTTGCGTGCTGATGAGCTCTTTGAGCGTGCTCCTGGTCTTAACCCGCGACGAATTCTCCAGGCTTACCACGAGATCGAATCTCTGAGAGCGCGGTCAATTGGTGCTTGGGAACAAATAGTGGCGACGCCGACTCTTGAGACAGTTGTTAAGCACATGTCAAGCGCTTCAGTTCTTTTGAGCGTCCCTGTGTCCCATCTGTTGCCAAGTGCTGTTACAACAAGCGACGCTGAGTTTCACAAACGCGCCGTAGCTGTTGCTGAGAAAATAGCTCGCGTCAGGGAACAAGTAACACAGATCGAGTCGTTTCTCGATAAGTCTTCATCGCCTGACGCTGAGGCCGTGGAGTTGGGGAGACTTTTGTACGATCCATACGACCCAACATTGTGGGCCCATCCGTACTTTGCTCCAACAAGAGTAGGGGAGTTGATGCCGTTGCGGCTCGCTGCTTTGCTTGGGGAACGCAACTCCTGAGTGACTTACGCGCCTTGAGACGCACGGTGGTACTCATGGCTGAAAATTCAAAAGCGGCGAGATACTCGAGATTGCTGCTCTCTTTGGTTGCTGCCTGCTTAATGACTGCTGCTCTGTCCCAGAAAACCACAAACGACTGGTGGCCCGGGCTGATCCTTGGTGCTTTCTTCTGGGTGTCAGGAGCTCTCACGATGCGTCTGCGGCCTAAGGTTGGGTACCTCACCAGCTGGGCTTTTTTGACACTGGTTCTCGGGTTGATTGGTTTCCTGCTTGGAGCCCTCGCCCCGTCAGTTCTCGTCGAGGGTGGTTGGTGGGTTGGGGCTCGTGCTGGAGCAACACTGGGCTCTAGCCTTGTACTGGTTGCAGCCGTCATGATCGTCCCACCGCGCTACATCTGGCGTAGTGGCCGCTCAATGGTGTCTCTTCTGTCTTCTCGACGAGGCACCAAGACAGACGCCAGTCTCAAGTCCGATCGTCAGAGCCAGTCAAGTAACTCGGCTAAAAAGAAACGCTCCACGGCGCGTCGTGAACAGCGTCGTGCTAGAAAAGTCTCCTCGCGTTCAAAACGTTGAGTTGTCTTTGATGATTTTTCTTGGTTGCTTTACTTTGGGTGAATTTTTGAGTCAAGCACAGGGCCGATGCTAGTGACGTGGAGATCAAGCTCACCTGCCAACCGTCTTATACTCTCGCCTACTGCTTCTTGGATGCGGGAGAGACCATCTTGGCCGAGTCTGGCGCGATGGCTGCCTTGTCGGCTGGTGTGAGCGTCGGGGCTGGGATGGGGCCAGGTGGTTTTGCTAAAGCTTCGATGCGTAAATCACTCGGAGGCGAGAGCTTCTTCATGGCGCGCTACACGGCCGAAGTTCACGGAGCGTGGGTGGCGTTAGCACCAAAGTACCCTGGCGACGTTGAGCACGCCCGCATTGACTCTTCAGACGGCTTAGTCGTCCAGAGCGGGTCACTCCTTGGCATCAGTACTGGTGTGAGTGTCGACGTTAAATGGGCAGGGTTGCGATCTATTGCTATGCGCGAAGGATCCATGGTGCTGCGTTTGACCGGTGATGGCGACGTACTACTGGCGTCTTACGGAGGTATTCAGAAGTTCATGCTCGAAGACAGTGAGGAGATGGTTGTTGATACTGGCCATCTTGTAGCTTTTGGTGAGCAGGTTCGTGTGAAAGTCGGACCACTTGGTGGTGTTGGCGTGGCGGCGATGAGCGGTGAGGGTTTGGTCGCGAAAATGACTGGTCCAGGACCAGTCTATATACAAACCCGCGCAGAAACTGGTCTACGGTCTTGGCTTTCGCCGACCAGAGGTCACAACTAGTCACAACTAGTCACAACTAGCAGCTATTTCTCTAGCTCATAAAGCACGGCGTGCCTTTTTTCTATTTACAGACACAGTGTCTGCCATGTCAGAGCAACGTTCAACTCGCAGACTGCTGCCTTATGCCTCAACTCTGGTTGTTGCGTTTGCGTGTCTGCTTGCTGTTGTGGTGCTGCGTGGTGGAGGAGAACCGGCAGTGGCAGGCGACGACGGGAGTTTCTTCGTTGATCTCGGCGGCGTTGCTGGAGTCACTCCGCAGCAGAAAGAAGCAGCCGAGAAGCTACTTTCCTCTACGCGTAGGAACGTCGCTCGCTTTGCAGACACAGCTGACGCTCTGAAGGCAGGCTACCTCCCCGTGGGTGACGCTGACAGCGGTTACGAGCACTTTTACAAATGGTCTTATCTGACGGACGATCGTGTGCTTGATCCTCAAGCACCCGAGAGTTTGATGTACGAGGTGGACTTCATCACCGGAAAACGGACACTCGCCGCGGCGGCATACATCTTGCAGGGCTACACCATCGACACGCTAGACCAAGCTCCCGACGTTGGAGGACCTCTCACACAGTGGCATGTGCATCTTGACATGTGCTACGACAGGGACCCTTTCACATTCGGGTCGGCAACCTTGCGGGGGCCGATTAGTCTTCTGGGCGGTAAGTGCGACCCTGGGTTTTTGATCCCTACGCAGACAATGATGCACGTGTGGGTCATCCCGTTTGACTGCGGTCCTTTTGCAGCATTACACGGCATTTCGTCAGGAGAAGTGGCAAAAGGTGAAGAGCAGATGTGTACCCACGAGCACGGACCTAAAGGCGGAGAGTCGTGAAAGCAAAGTTGATAGCAGCTTCTCTCTGTGTCACGTCTTCACTAGTTGTAGCTGGCTTGGCGTTTAGTAATACACAAAACAACGACTCAGCTGTGAAAGCGCGCGTGACGGAACACTATGACGACGGGAGTCCGTATTTAAAGCTCAACCAGATGTCTGGCGTCAGTCTGGAAGAACAACGTGAAGCTGAGGCGCTCTTGAGAGAGACGCGACTTGCTGCGTGGCAATACGCCGATATAAATAAAATGAAAGCTCTTGGCTACAAACAGCTTGAACCTTTTCCAGTTAATGGATATCTTCACTACATCAACGTGGCGCTAGTCAAAGACGAGTTCATCCTTGATCCTCAAAAGCCTGAGAGCCTTTTGTACTCAGTTGATTTGTTTACTGAGGAGCACAAGCTGGTCGCGATCATGTACATGCTTGGGGCAGAGTGGGTAGATAAGCCTTTACCATCGATTGGCGGTGAACTCATCCCGTGGCACGCCCACCTAGATGTGTGTGCCACTATCACCCCTGAGGACGGAGTTAATGCGCTCGAGTCCATTGGTGACTCTGAAGATTGCACAATAGGTTCTAGAGTAGAAGCGCATCCGATGATGCACGTGTGGGTTGTGCCCCATCCTTGTGGGCCGTTTGCAGACTCATCAGCAATCAACTCCACCAACCGCTTAAAAGGCAAAATAGCTTGCGACAAAAGCCATGGCGGGTGAAGTACGCAACTGGCGCGCGTCGCGCCCGTGCGGACCGTCCCTAGTATGAAGCCGCGCGGAAAAGCCTCGAGTGTTAAACACTTACCGGCATCTAAAACTACGCGCAGTACTGCAGCCGTAGCGCTGGCATCTATGATCTTTGTGCTCACATCTTGTGGTGGCGGTAGTGCAGACACAGCCACAGACGCTGCTGGAAGCGGTTCTGTTGTAGGTAGCTCGCCTGTTACCACGACCAAAACTTCTGTAGTCGATCTTCCGACCACGAATGTGCCAGTTAGCATCTATGCGGACAAGGTCATCAGTAACGCAGAGGCCGCATCACTAGTCGGGATGACGGAAGCAGCGGCGCTACGCGAAGTCCAAGCACGTGGCTGGAGAGTACGTGTGGTGGGACGCGACGGGGAGATGTACGCCGTGACGATGGATTACAGTGCGGGACGACTGAACTTCACCATTACCAACGGTGTTATCACTGCCTGCACGGTGGGGTGACAGTTGTCTGTGAAGAGGTAGTGGTACTAGAGAGCCACTCTTGCACCGTCACATAAGTGAGCAACGAGAAACAGCTGTCTTTTGATTTTGACCTGTCAGCTACTCAACGCCACAAACAGGCGTTGATGAGGCAAGGCGGCGAGCAACAGACGATGTTTGCTACGCAACCTGTGGACTTAGACTGCTCTTTGTACTCACCTTGGGAGGCTGTTCTCACCTTTGCAGGCGACGCAGAGGCTGGCCAGCGCTGGGTCGAGCGTATTGTTGGACCCGTCTCACACCTACGGG
>Ga0209296_1000873_pt1 | contig 24853 bp, 27 predicted proteins | sample S_130206_EF_Meta_FD_187319 | JGI IMG/M metagenome (GOLD analysis project Ga0209296, IMG submission 187319) | Freshwater microbial communities from Lake Simoncouche, Canada to study carbon cycling - S_130206_EF_MetaG (SPAdes) (version 2) | ecosystem: Environmental > Aquatic > Freshwater > Lake ...
TTTATTAATTTATTATTTTTTCAATATATTTCCATAACCAGTTATTGTTAAAATATTTTTTAACTAAATATTTTTGATTTTCCAAGCATTTTTTATATAGTTCATTATTATTTTCTAATTTTAAATAATTATTATATAATTCTGTCGCATCTGAAAAAAAAGATTCTTCTGAAAATTTATCACCTTTATCGAATGGAAAAATAACATCGATTCTTTCAGCGAATAATAGTGTATCTGTAGATAAAATTTCATATAATCGTTTATTTAATCTGGATGTTCCTCTTAGGTCTAGTGTATATTTATATAATGACATTGTTGAAAAATATAAATTATATGGAACATTTTTTATATCTACTATATTTGGAGTTTTACTTAATATACTATTCAACAATTGTGTACGGTCGCAATGTTCATTATTATTGTTATTATCCCATTCTTCGTCATATTTGTGTAAGGTTCCAGCCCATAATATTTTATTTATTTTTTTACTATTAGATTCTATTATTTGTTTATTGAATAAATTATACATAGGATCATTATTAGTATCCATTATAAAAGGATAGGCATATATATTTTCTTGATATTTATTTCGATTACTATACACACGTTTAATTATAGTATCATATTTAAAATTAAATTTTGATAAATAATTGGTTGGATTATAATCTCCACCGTGATTATCAAATATTATAACTTTACCGGATACTTTATTTATGTATCTATTGTATAGTAATTTATATAATTCTATCCATTCAGCTGATGAATCACCTTGATGGATTTTTTCGGTTGATAAAACTGGTAATATTATAAAAATATTATTAAAATTATTTGCACTTTCAATTATATTTAATTCTTCTAATAAATTAAAATTAAATTTTTGTTCAAATTCATTATTTGAATAATGACCACCTGGATAAGATACATTATTTTGTCTTGTATAATATAATGAATTAGGAATTAAAAATTTAAGGTGTGGTGCGTGTGTTAATGGGTCTAAAATTAAATTCATTAAATTCATTATATTTATATTATTACCATTTTATTTAAACTTAAATTTTTATGTAATTGATATAATATATTCTTTATTTTTATTCCAATCTTTTATTCCACTAAAAAAATAATCAATCTCATTACTTATATCTTTTCTATCCATTTTATGTTCCCCGTGTATAGGTAAGTGGTTAAACATTACTTTATTCATACCCCATCTTTCAAATGAATTAATTAAAAATAATTGGTTTCTTTCATTTTCTAGATTCCAAACATCGGCAGAATTACATATTAATAATAATTGTTCTAAAAAATTGGTAGTTATAAAATGGGTACCATCATTATAGCTGTATACATAAGTAAATGTATTCGTACGATAATTATAAAAATTAACATCATCTATTTTTATTTCTTCTATTGTATTAATCTTATTTATGTTTTTATCACCATGATTTGATAACATATTAAAATAGTATGGTTTGCGCGTATCTATAAATTTAAAAATGGTATCTATATTTTCCAAGTGGTTTAAATTATATTCATCATTAATACCAAATTGGTCATCTTGGATTAATAACATATACTCGATAGTGTTTTTTTTTAAAAAACTTATAGTTTCTAATAAAGTATCACGATAAGAAATATTATTATAAGATAAAATTCTAAGTTTATCTTTTGGATATAAAGAATTTATAATAGCTAAAGCTTTGTCAATTATATTGCTTGGACAATTATGAAATGCAAATATTATTATATCACATTTATTTCTAAATTTATTACCAATTATATCATATTTCAATAATTCAATTTCACTGTTTCTATTAGAACCATATGTTTGTGTATAAGATGCTATTGTCATATAGTAATTGGTGCGTGTTTTAATTTAAATATAATACGAATTAGTATATTATAATGTCATTAGACCTTGCTCATTATATTAGTAATAACTGGCCATTAGATGATTGGAGTATATCAAAAGAATGTTTTGATAAAATTATTGAAATATTACCTTTCGGTTCAACTATATTAGAAATTGGTAGTGGCAATTCAACTAATATTTTATCGAATTTTTATAATATTATTTCGATTGAAAGCAGTACTGAATGGATGAATAAATTCAAAAGTGAATACCATTTGGTTCCTCTAAAAATGTGTAAAAGTGAAATTTTCGGTGAAACAAACTGGTTAGACGTGGATATATTAACACCCATATTACAAAATATAAATTATGATATGTTGCTTGTTGATGCTGGTGGCGATAGAGTTGGTATATATGATTATATGCATTTATTTAAACAAAATATACCAATTATTTTTGACGATACGATGGATACTGGTTATTTTAAATGTGCAAACATGGTAGCGGATAAAATTGGTAAAAAATGTATAACCTATAAATGTAAAATGAATAAACACGCGGTTGTATGGTTTGACGGAAAAAAATTTTCATTGATAATGTAAAATATTTATTAATAATTTATGCCTATAAAAATTATTAACCTATATATTTTACATTATCTTGCGTTATATTAAAATCCATCGGGTCTATATTTTTATACTCGTAATTTCTTAATCTATAATTTATCCAACTGCCAAAATAAGGCCTTTCGGTACTACACGTTCCAGCCAATCCACTCATACCGCAACCTATATCTATAAATATAGCATTCTTATACTCTTTAAATTTATGAGCTATCGCCATTTTTGCTATGCCAATACCAAATAGAAATACTTCTGCTTGTGATGTGGATATTTGCTGGCCTATATCTTTTATTAATTCATCCGTATTATCGCATGAAAAACGTTCTGGTACTGAAATATATTCTAAAAAATAATCATTTTTTATATAATTGCGATATTCTTCATGCTCCATTAATGCCTTAATAACATTTATTTTTTCACTTCCACCAATAAGTGCGATTTTATTTTTAAATGTATCTAAAATCCAACGGTTGGCAAATAATCCGTATATTATATCCATCGGAAAATCCATTTTTCTATCAGGAAATAACATATTGTATTCATTTAACATATGTATGTTCAATTGAACTGATATGTAGTCAACTTTATAACAACCCTCTTTAAATTTATTTACAAAATCATCCGTTAACGGTTTCGTAAAATGTCTGCGAGGACCATTCCCTACGACGTGTTTGTTTAAAAAATGGAATTCGCCATCATAAACACGCAAAAAAACGACTCCTTTATTTGCTTTATTATATTCGATTAATGTTTGTTTAAACCATTCTATTTTATCTTGAAACAGTGGATAAAAATTTGGCTCATTATATTCAATACCATATAATTGTTCTGGTTCTTTATTTGATGTTCCATTTATAAAATATAATTCATGCATAATAATATATTAAGTTTAAACGTGTTTAAATGTATTGTTTTAAAATCATTTATAAATGGAACAATACACTGTACGTAATTTAAATATAAATGATTACACAAATTATACATCACATATAAGGTCAAATATAACAGCAAACAAATAATATTTTCATTTATTTTATATAAGTTAAATAACATACATTTAAATACTATTCTTCCAACCATTTTGGATTTTGGAGTGTCCATTCAACCGTTTTTTTTAAGGATTCTTCAAAATTTAACGGTAGTTTAAACCCCATGTCAAATAATTTACTGCCATCTAAGCCATAGCGCAAATCATGACCGGGTCGACTGCTATGAAAATCAACCATTTCGTAATTTAATTCTTTATCCATACACTTTGCAATCATTTGAGCCATTTCAAGATTACTGACTTCCCGTTCTCCTGAGATATTATATTTTTCACCAAGCGTACCGTTTTGAATGAGAAATAATACCGCCGCCGCAATATTTCGGCCATGAATATAAAACCGGGTACCAGAAGTTTTTTTATCTGGGTAACTATGAATATAAATCTTTTCGTTATGAATTATTTTTTTAATACACAAGGGTATAAATTTTTCGACGTGTTGGCGTTCACCGAAAGCATTCATCACATTCACAATCATCAATGGTGTTTTATAAGTATTTTCATAAGAAACGCAAATTTGTTCAGCAGCTGATTTGGATGCTGAATAGGGATTGGTCGGTTTATGTCTATCCCATTCTTTATACAAGGTATCTCCCAAGGCTGGGCCAAATACTTCATCGGTACTAAAATAAAAAAAAATTTTCAGAGTTGGTAAATAATTGCGAGCATATTCGAGTAAATTCACAGTGCTTTGGATATTGTTTTTTATAAATAATTTGGGGTCTTTAATACTATTGTCTACATGGGTTTCAGCGGCCATATGTACAATATAATCCACATCGGTGCCGATTTCTTTTATCAGGCCCTCAGACAAAGGCATAATTAAATCGCTGGTAAATACTTTAATCCGTTTATCATTAAGCGTCTCCGTATCCCGCAAACGTTCAAAGCCATTGGAAGCATAACTGAGTTTATCGATAATGATAATGTCCCAGTCAGTATTTTTATAAATATGTTCAACAAAATGATGTCCAATAAATCCACAACCACCTGTCACAATTATTTTCATTATATATTGATTATATTATTGGGTTTAAATTTAAACAGAATAATATAATATTTTATTATGTCCAGTAATAAAATATTATGTATGTTGCCCATCTGTTGTTATCCAACCAATGTTGACTCAAACCGTGGAGCAGAAAGAATACAACAATATGTAGAAGGATTGAATAAATTTTTTGAATATAATGATATATTTAAAAAACAGAACGTGGATATTTACATCGTGGATAATTCTATAAAAGATGGGGATAGTTTGCCTGCGGAGCTATTGACTATTCTTCCTGACAGTGTTATAATAAACACTAGCCTTAACAATACTTTTGGTTGTGTAAATAAGGGTGCGGGCCTCATTGAACAATGGTTATATTGTAAAGATATTATTGCGAAATATGATTGGCTCATTCATTTTGAGCCACGCCAATTATTATTGAATTTTAATTTTATTAATAATTTTTTAGAAAATCCACGGAACTTATTTACACTTGGAAATGGTAATAATCATTTTAATACTGGTTTGTTTTGCGTTGAATCCAAATTAATATTAAATTATTCATTTTCAAGAAATTTGAATAAAATATTAACCCATTATATTTCAATTGAAAATGATTTATATAATTATATGTCATTAAACAATATTGATTATAATATTTTGGATAAAATGAATTTATTGTGGTTTGATTTTCAGGGGAAAAAAATACATAGGGTTTAATTAAAACATTATCAATTTCATAAAACGCTCCGCACATTTTTCTGTTGAGAGATTGTCCATGATATATTGGCGGGGACTGTACTCTCTGGCTTCGAGTTTGGCTTGAAAATGTTGGAAGGCGAGGGGGAGCTCGGCGGCTTGGTGAAACACTTCGCCACACATAGGGCCCCAATAGGGAATAGAGGTACAGGGAATATCAGGGTTTTGATTACCATACTCTTGGTTCATGGATTGTGCGTTCCAAACTAGTAGCGGCACATCGCACGCCAAGGCTTCTTCTAACGCAAACCCTTGGCTTTCGTGCGCATCTAAAATAATACCATACTGACAGGTTTGTAAATAAGCGAGGTAATCGGCTTCATTATAACGGTGTTTGTAATCAAATATACGATAATTCGTTATCTTTTGCTCTGCCAGGAAAGTTTTTAATTGCTCTAATTCTTGCGGGTCTCGGCTTTTGTGATAGACCATTATATTTTCTCTTTTTTCAGAGGGTTGGTTTGAATTAAACTTATTCGTATCAACAGGAAAGGGAAATGTTTTTATAGGTAAAAATTGTTCGGCGCCCTTATTTCGCCATAGTTGTAAAACCCATTCGCTCGGCTGAATGTATATACCATTACTGTTGGCTTGCAATGATTGTAACTGTGGGTGGTTTGGAAAGGTAGAAAAATGCGGCCCAAAGATAAATTTTTTGTTTGGATATTGCGACGTATTAATTGCTTGCGAGGGACTATAAATAATATCATAATTGGGTATATCAGCCATGGAGCCAACTTTGTATTCGATGTGTTGCTGTTCAAGTAAATAATTTAAAACTTGGGCAAGCCCTTGCCGGTTTTTTTCGTGGAACCAGCAATTTATAATTAAGATTTTGACCATTAATAGTATATAAATTATTTTATATTTAAATAATAAACTAGTATAAAGTATAAAAATGCTTATTTCCATACAACAATTAGGAAACCAATTTCAGTTGAAGATAACAGGTATTCTCCATATTGGCGCACATGAATGCGAAGAGCTGAATGATTACAATAAAGTGGGTGTGCCTACCGATAGAACCTATTGGGTTGAAGCAATGCCCGATAAAGTGGCATTTTGTCGGCAGCGTTATGGCGAGGGTTTACATATTTACCAAGCCGTTATTGATGAACGCGATGATGAAAAAGTGAGTTTTAATGTCACCAATAATGGCCAAAGCTCGTCAATCTTAGAATTTGGGTCACATTCGACGAGTCACCCGCAAGTTCATGTCATTGGAAAAATGGAAATGACGACGTCCCGGTTAGATACGTTGATTGAGCGCGAGAAAATCCCAATTGCGTCATTGAACTTTGTGAATTTAGATATTCAAGGCGTCGAATTGCGCGCATTGAAAAGTATGGAAAAATATTTACAACATGTGCACTACATTTATACCGAAGTGAATACCGAAGAAGTTTACAAAGGATGTAATTTGATTGGAGAAATTGATGAGTATTTGCAGACGTTTGGCTTTACGCGGGTTGCACAACATATTTATAAGGAATATGGGTGGGGTGATGCTTTTTATATGAAAAAATAAATAATACATTTTTGTATTTTTTCATATATTAATCTGCTGCCAATGCGGTGGGAACAAATCGGCCATGTTTTTATAGCCCATGGCTGGACCAAACCAGGTGCGGGGGTAATACACTTGGGGGGCATGCAGAGCAGCCCCCCTTTTTTTGGCGGATGCACTAGTGGGGGTCGTAGGGGGCGTGCCCCTTAAGTAGGCCCCCCACCAGCTGAACGTGCTATTCGCAATAATCTGGTGCGGACAGAGCGACATCACGATAACTTGTTCCCAATCCGCGAGTTGGTGGTCGATACATTGGAACGTGAATTTGCCTTGGAATTCAGGCTGCGCTTGGAGCTTTTGGATGAATTGCGTTTCCACATAGGCTTGGTCGTTTTGTTCGCAAAAATAAAGAATGGGCCAGGCTTGTGTCTGCTCTGCTTGCTGCTGCTCTGCTTGTGTCTGCTCTGCTTGTGTCTGCTCTGCTTGTGTCTGCTCTGCTTGTGTCTGCTCTGCTTGCTGCTGCTCTGCTTGCTGCTGCTCTGCTTGCTGCTGCTCTGCTTGTGCTTGTGCTTGTGCTTGAAGGAACTTTCGCAGCGCTTGCGTATAATACTCCAAGGTCATTAATGGATGATGATTCGGCAATTGGACGTAATCCCCCACGCGAAAATGGACCGCGAGCGTCTGGGTATAATCATATTGATGTTGGGTTTGGCTTTTGATATGGGCTTGCGTTTCTTTTAAGCGAATCAGTTTAAAGATATTGGCCTGTTGGTCTTCGAAATATTTATACGACTGGAAATAGCCAAAGAGTTTGACGTGCGCCTGCTCATAGTATGGTATTGGATGGTAATGAAAGCCCTGCTCGGTGAGGATTTGGGGGGGAGGGGGGGTTTGGTTGCTTTTTTTCACAAACGGCCGGAGGCTTTGGAGCAGCGGTGTCTGCCAATACGTCCGTTTGCGTTGCCCGTGATGGATAGGTTCGCCCGAGAAATAAAAAGGTGTTTTGTATTTGAGGGCATAAGCTAACAGGGCGAAAATTTGAAACAACTGGTTACCCAAACCGCCCATGATTTCTACCGTCGTGTGCTGCATTTGTTATTATTATAGAAGAATGCTTTTATAATGCTTTTTCTTTTTATATATTTAAAAGGTTCTCTTTTTAACTCTATAAAATGAAAGTTATTACTGCCGTCGTGAATAATCCCACCTTTATTGAAATTCAATATCATACCCTGCGAAAGTATTTGCACTGTGGGGCAGGGGATGCCTACGAATTTATTGTCTTCAATGACGCAAAAGATTTTCCCGATTTTACCAACGATGGTGATTTGACTTTACGTTTAAAAATAAAGGAAACGTGTCAGGCACTGGGTATTCAGTGTATTGATATTCCGAATGACCACCACCAGACCCAATTAAAATCCGCCATTCGCGTTGCGGATTCGATGAACTATATGCTGCGCTACCAACTGGCGCACCCGGATAAATATTTATTGCTCGATAGTGATATGTTTCTGATTGCCGATTTGGATATAACCAAGTATTTTTCGTATGACTGCGCGGTTTTACTGCAAAGCCGGCCCGACTGGCAACTGAATTATATTTGGAATGGCATTTATTATTTCGATATCCCGAAAATAAAACATTTACATTTAATGAATTGGAACGAAGGTGGCGGGGGTGATACGGGTGGGATGACTGCCGATTGGTTACGGGCGCAAATCGACGGTGAGGTGATGCCCTCGACCGATGCCTTGCGCTGGAACAAGGAGCAGACCTTTCATACCTCGACGATTTATTTTATTAAACACTTGTGGAGTTGTTCATGGAATGAAACGGAAATGCCAGCGAATTTAAAAACATTAAACCACTACCCGGCCTTATTGGCCTTTTTGAAAGAGGATGGGCGCAATGTGAATGGAAACTTTTTTTGCGAAATTTATGACGATGTCTTTTTACATTATCGCGCTGGCGGCAATTGGAACGCAGAAGGGATGGCGATGCATAACGCCTTATCCATGAAACTCAAGCAGGCTTTACTTTAAGTTCGGACCGAATCCGCGCTTTTTCAACATGTGCTTGGCTTTGGCGGCGATGCTTTGATATAATTTCTTGGTGTGGCTGTGCCCGCTTCGCTTGTGCTTTTTTGTGCCACTTCGTATGCTGCTTCGCTTGCGCATCTTCTTGGACCCATATTCCCGCGCCCTTACATACGCCGCATAAATGCCTTTGGTATTGATTTTACACGTGCCTTTGGCGCAAATTGGAAAACAACTTTCGTTGATTGGACCTAAAAAGCATTTGCTGCCGCATTTTTTCTTCATCACCGTACGTTCGTGTGTGCCTGGGGATTCTTTGGCCCACCCTGCGCTGGAAAGCTTTCTTCGATGTCTAGCGCTTCGCATGTATTATATAATATGCTTATATTTTAAATGAATCGACTGTCTAATGGGGATGGTATTATTAGGGGCTTTGCTAGGGGCGCTGCCCCTACGACCCCGTATGATAGGGGCTCTGCTAGGGGCGCTGCCCCTACGACCCCGTATGATAGGGGCTCTGCCCCTACGACCCCGTATGATAGGGGCGCTGCCCCTATGACCCCGTATCTTGAAGGTTCGACCCCTTATTACGACGAGTCCTCAGATAATATTGTCATTAATATTGACGACTATCTCATCGGCAGCGAACCCAGCGATTCGGATATTGAGCTGGGTCCGGGCGATGACGTCGACGGGGATAGTGTAATGGACCAACATCATGGCTCAGTCTCCGGTCGCCAGAAGAACGAATGGGGCGTCACCTATAAAAAACTCTCCTACAACGATGTCCGCGATTATATCAATAAATCCTACGAACAAGATATTGTCCACCGCTATTCCTCCGCCTTGGATATCCTAGCGAGTTATGTCAAGGGCCAGAAAACCATTTATATGGAAACACGCACCCACATTGTCACGCTCTTGAATTTCCTCATGTTCCCGGCCTTATTCCTCTCGGGTCTCATTACAGTCTTACAAGGGGCCGCGATAGACAGTTATGTGCTAGCGGGTCTCTCCGCCCTCGTCACCTTCCTCCTAGCCATTATTAATTATTGTAAATTAGAAGGGGCGGCGGAGGCCCATAAAACTTCCTCCTACCAGTACGACAAACTTCAGTCCTTTATTGAATTTCAGTCGGGGCAAGTGTTGCTCTTTAGTAATCCTATTTTGAATAACGAAAATATGACGCGGTATTGCGAAAAGGAGAAAGAAATTATTGCGGGCACTTATAATGCGGATGAGGCTAATAGGAAAGAAGCGGAAAATACTATCATGAATGCCGTTTACCAAGACCGCCTCCGCGCCGAAAATGAACTGATTCAAAACATGCGGGACCATATGGTGCGCATTGAATCTGATATTTCGGATATCAAAGAGACCAATCAATTTATTGTGCCGCAGAAAATTCGCTATAATTACCCCTTGCTTTACAACACCAATGTGTTTTCGATTATTAAAAAAATAGATGATTACAAGGCGAAAACCTTGACGGAATTGAAAAATATTAAGAATGAATTGCGCTATATTAGTGCGTATATGAAGAAGCATGGGCCTACTGAGCACTTTCATGCGCATGGCTCCGCGCAAACCTTGGAGACATTCATCAAATATAAAAAAAGGTCCAATGACTTATTTCAAGAGAAAAAAAAGACCATCAATACCATTTTATTTTTGAATACCGCTTTTTCGATTATTGATAAGATGTTCCAACAAGAGATTTTAAATGCCAAATTGCGTAGTAGTCATTGGCTGCGCTTTTTTTTTCATGATTTATGTTGCTGCGTGTTGCCGTCTAAATACATTGAACCCGAGATGTCTGGGGGCGATATTTTTGCTGACATCTTAGGGGGTGCCCCCCTACAACCCCCTTAGGGGGGCGGACGCATTCAGCGGATGCGGTCTGAGGGTATGTAAAAACACCCCCTACAACCCCCACTCATGCGTCCGCCCTATAATGGGGGGTCGTAGGGGGGCACCCCCTAACCATACGTTTCACAAATTGGTCTTTTTTTATATGAAGTTGGGCTGTGTACATGTCCAGCGTAAGGGGGCTAGCACCACCTAATGCGTCCGCCTCTCGGCTATGGGGGGTCGTGGGGGGTGTGCCCCCCAACCTGTATCGGAACACATGAACTTCTTTCTTTTGCCCCATGCGCCAGCACCGCGCTATCGCCTGCTGTTCAGTGGCCGGATTAAAATGCGGGCTCGGGAAATAAACCTCGCTATAATTATCTTGCATATTCAGGCCTTCCCGGCACATTTTAATTTGCGCCACCAAAATATCGACCGGGCGCTGTAACAGCGCATCACGTTCGTGAACTGGCACCCGCCCGTCGAATTTGGCGATGCGAAGGGTCGGGTCCGCCAAGCCGAGGCAGGCCGCATACGCATCGATTTCCGCATAGAATTGACAAAACACAATTTTTCCACAGCCATTCGCTTTGCGTGCGAGCAATGTTTTTACGACCGCATTGACTTTGCTTTGCGAGAAATACAATTCTGGCATATCCATTTCGGGATAGACCGAGGCCTCCGCCTCCGTAAGCTGAATCAGTGTATTCGCAAACTGCGCCATCGGCCGTTGGAGCAGGGGCGGGTAGGCACAGACTTGCTGTGCGCGCGATAGATATTTCATCCGCAACGCATTGATATTTTCGGTTTCGCTTTGAATCTGCGTGGCAATGGGCTTCGGCGAAATCTGACAAAATTCGAGCAACGAATGGATATGCATCGCAAACTCCCGTTCCGAATCATTTTCCCACTCGACCACTTCGTTATGTTCATGTAAGGACGGCAGCACGAGCCCCGCACTCGCCTTCGTCTTATAAAAGATAAATTGTTGGGCGAATTTTTCATAATTATCGCCGGAATAATATGTTCTTTTATTCGGCAAACCAAAGAGACTGTATAAATTATAGAGTTCCTTTTCATCGTTTTGAATCGGGGTGCCGGTTACCAACCAGCAAAGCTCGGCGCGGAGCGCGAGGACGCCTTTGTATTCATTCGTCTTTTCGTGGCTCACGTGATGCGCTTCGTCGCAAATGACGCGGGACCACTGGATATCGTGTAAGAGCGAACGCTTTCGCACTTTGCTGCTTAACGAGATTTGCCCGTAGGTCGTTATCACAATTGGACTGGCTTTCACTTCCAGTAACGACATTTTCATATTTTTGCGGCGGGAACCGTGATACACGAGCGGTTTACATCCACAAAATTTTATAATACTTTTGTTCCATTGCTCGAGTAAGGCGCGCGGCAAGACAATCAACGTCTGGGGCTTTATATTACATTTAATCAGGCCGAGCATAATAATCGTCTTGCCCAACCCCATTTCTAAGGCGAGAATGCCGCCGCGTTTTGTTGGCGTGTGGTCTGCTGGCATGTGGTCGGCTGGCATGTGCTCTGCTGGCATGTGGTCTGCTGGCATGTGCTCTGCTCGCATGTGGTCTCCTGGCATGTGGTCTGCTTGCTCCTGTTCAATACACCATTTAAAACACTCCGTTTGAAAGGGTTTACTATCTAATTTGTTGCGGGTCACGAAATGTTGAAACTTTTTAATTTCCATTTTTTTGCTGCTTTATGTGATTTGTTGTCTTCGATTGTTGATTCTGGGGTTTTATCTTTCTTATTTTCTATAGAAAAGTTTTCAATTTTATAGAAAAGTTAAAAAAATTGTTTATTCTTTGCTTATTCTATGCTTATTCTACATCGGCCCAAGCCATATTGGAATAATTAAAAGCTGGCGCTTGTTCCTCTGGCTCTTGCGCTTCTTGTGCTTGTACTTCTGGCGCTTGTTCTTCCTGCGCTTGTTCTTCTTCCGGCTCTTCTGGCGCTTGTTCTTCCGGCTCTTGTACCCGCTGCGCTTGTACCCGCTGCGCTTGTACCCGCTGCGCTTGCTCCTGTGCTTCCGGCTCTTGCTCTTGCTCTTCCGGCGCTTCTTCCGGCTCTTCTGGCGCTTCTTCCGGTTCTTGTTCCCGCTGCGCTTGTACCCGCTGCGCTTGTACCCGCTGCGCTTGTACCCGCTGCGCTTGCTCCTGTTCTTCTGGTACCCGATGCGCTGGCTTTTTGTTGACGACCGATGCCCATGAATTCATCTTGAGCGCTACTGGTTTTATAACCGGTGCTGAAATTTTGGATTCCATTCGAGGCAGTTCACATAAGCGAGCTTGCGCTTGTATCTGCTTCGCTTCATGCGCCTGCTTCGCTTGTAATGCCGGGCAATGCGATGGTGTGTGGCCGTGTTTTTTACAATAGTTGCATTGCTGGTTTAATATGGTTGGGCAAACAACCGCCCCACCACGACTCTCCCGCACATAGTGCGTCGAATACTCGGCGACGGTCTTGCCGGCATCATGGCATACTTTACAAAAGGGCTTGGCAATGCTCTGCGTTCGGTTAGACATTTTGGCTTTTCGTTCTTTCTCTGGGTTATCTATTCCTTTCCGTTTAAAAAGTATTTCAATTTTTTGCAATAAGGAAAAATTGAAAGCATTGTGCCTTTATCTATTGTACCTTTATCGTTCCTGATAATAATTTAAATGCATTTTCACATAATCGATGACAGTATTTACCGCATAGAACGTGTTTTTATACCGCACTTCATTTAAGGGCACTATAACTTCAATTCCCCCGGTATTGGGTAACAGAGTGATTACAAATTCATCTTTTTTATTACTATAAAAAATTGTATTTGGTTTTTCATTTATTTGCCACTGTTTCGCAGCAAAAAAAGGATTTATAACATTAATAATTGTCTCTAGCATTAATGTTATATAATGGTCTATCTTTATATTATTTTTTTAAGAATTGTAGGACCCATAAGAATTAGTGCCCATAAGAATTAGTGCCCATAAGAATTAGTATAGTACACATTTACCCGTACAGGGACTCGAACCCTGAATCTCAAGGTTAGAAGCCTTGCGCGTTATCCAATTACGCTATACGGGCGTTTATTCTCCCCAGCTGGATTTGAACCAGCGACCTAAAGATATCATATTAAACTACAGTCTTCCGCTCTACCACTGAGCTATGGGAAGGTGGGACACCCCCTGACCCCCGTTTGGGAGAGGAGGTGATGTGATTTTTGAACCCATGCGAAACAAATCCCCGCAAATAGGGGGTCAAGGGGGCTTGCCCCCGTTTGTGGGACCTGTGGGGTTCGAACCCACGCGCTAATAAAGCATTGGGTCTTAAATCCAACTCCTTAACCACTCGGACAAAATCCCCTCTTTTCTACCTACCCTGATTTGCTTGTGTGCTTGTGTGTGTGCTGCTTCGCTTGTGTGCTGCTTCGCTTGTGTATGTGTGTGCTGCTTCGCTTGTGTATGTGTGTGCTGCTTCGCTTGCCTCTTATACTTCCCTTTTTTATGCCATTATCCTCGTTATTTGCTGTGCTTGTCCTCGTCATTTGCTCTGCTTATCATTTGCTGTCCTCGTCATTTGCTCTGCTTATCATTTGCTCTGCTTGTCTTCGAAATTATTTGCCTATATGCTTCGCTAGTCTTATGTGCCTATGCTATGTGCTTCGCTAGTCTTATGTGCTTATACTATATTTGCCTATACTAATTGTCAGCTTTACTGTTATATGTCAGCTTTACTGCTCTGCTCCTAATTCTATGTGCTCCTACGTGCTCTGCTCCTACTTCTACGTGCTCCTAAATACTATGAAAAAAATAGAAAAAAGAAAAATAAAAAGAAATTAGTATCTAAAAAACAGTCATTATATTATGACCGGGGCAATTCCTCTTTTTAAAAGAGCCGAATTATTAGCCACCATATAATGTATAAGCTACTTTATTCGCTTTATACGCATGCGGTTTTGATTTGTGTGAGACCCATTTATAACTCACATTATACCAATAGATTATATCTTTAAATTATTTTCATAAAGTAATTAAATTAAATTAATATTTAAAATTATTCCTATATAAGAAAGGAATGGCTACTTCTGCTTATGATTACGTACCAGTCAATGCGTGTAAATATGAACGTATTATTATAAAAAATAAATGTAAAAACCCGGATGATTGTTCAATTTGCTTAGATTCTCTCTTTATGAAACAGGTCGCCTACTTACCTTGTAAACATTCTTTTCATCAATCCTGCCTCAAACAAGTCTTTGAAAAAAAAATGTATTCCTGTCCTTTATGCCGCTATGATTTGGTGAATGCTTTAAAAAAAGCTAATTTTATATTTCCGCCGGTTTATGATGCTTATGCTGGCAATGCTTATGCTTATGCTGGCAATGCTTATGCTGGCAATGCTTATACTGGCAATGCTTATATATATACTTACACTTTACCTTATGCTTATAATGGTGATGCTTATATGAATGACGTTGCTTATATGAATGGCGATGCTTATATGTATGGCGATGCTTATAATGACGTTGCTTATATGAATGACGTTGCTTATAATGGCGATGCTTATAATGGCGATGCTTCTTATCCGGATATGCCCGACTTGGTTGATTCAGATGAGGATATGCCTGATTTGGTTGATTTAAGTCATGAGCCAGATGCTGAGCCAGATGCTGAGCCACCAAATGCTGAGCCAGATGCTGAGCCAGATGCTGAGCCAGATGCTGAGCCAAATTCCCATTGGACCGGTTTACTTATTTATATTATGCAGGCCAATGATATGCCTGCCAGTGATATGCCTGCCAATGATATGCCGAGCAATAATGCCGAACCAGAAGTTCTTTTTCGGTTATAAAGCAGTTACCATATTGTCGTCGATGGTTTCGTAATTGATAACCGTTTTAAAATACAAATAAAACCCCCATCCTACCACTACACCCAGCAAACTGCCAGCCATTAATTGGATGGGGGAATGGCGGCGTGTTTCATAGCGCTGCCAAAGGGTTAAGCAGGTCTGCATGAGGGCCACTACCGTTAAAACTGGTTTTTTGAAATAAAGCGCGATAAACGTCAGCTCGGATATTGTGGATTGGGCGTGGCCAGAGGGCATCCCATAATTCTTATGAATCGACAAATAATTCGCGAAGGTCGGTTTTAATAAGGCAAAATTAGGGTCCTTGTCGCTATCCGGTCGTTTTATTTGTAAGATATTTTTAATCGTAATGTTCAAGAGATGACTTGCCATTTGCCAAACTATAACTAGCAGGTAAATATAAGGGCTGGTTATATGCTGCGAAGCGAAGGTTAAAAAGATAAGGATTATTAAAATATTGGGACCATGATACCCTAATTTTGAGAGATATTTATTCATTTATATATTCTCTCATTTTCTTTTTATGTATTTCTTGCGCTTATGGGTTTTCTTGTTTTTCTTCCTGTTTTTTGTGCCTCCTCGATGGCTTGTTGTCCTATCATAAGGAGTTTTTGAAACGCGTTTTCTACTAGGTCCGATGGTCATTCGGCTAGATGGATTCGTTTCAATATACGTTTTTGCTCCTTGTATTAGCGATGAATTGGATAATTGATACATAACGCCATTTTGTTCAATGGTTCCTATAAGGGGGTCACAGTCATATTTCCCATCTTTATTATTAAATAATTCCGCGTATTGCTCGTCGGTCATATAAAATATTCCAGTTACACCAGACTGTTCAAACATAAATAAAAATTGATGTATAAAATCAGTTCCCTGTATATTGGCGCTACTTATACCATAGTATTTTTTATTCAGATAATACTTAAAATTGCAATATAAATTAGCCAGGAACAGAAAATATAAATTGTTTAAAGGGGCATATCGCGTTATATTTTCGTATTGGCTGCGATAAGCAATAATATTAAAAATCGACGTTATATTCGCATATATCCATATATAGTCATTTTCGGTTTTTCCGGCGTCCTTATTTTCGATGATTATATTTGCGATTAATTGCAAGAAATCATTGGTGAATTTTCGTTTATAATTCATTTCCTTGAAAGTGGCTTTAGCTTTATTCTTTTTCCCTCTATCATACTCAGTTAAATTTGATTGGATTAAATTGATTAATTTTATTCTATTATCTGTCGATAAATAGTCATACCGCATATCTTCGTTTAAGAGATAATCATAATTTGCAGATGCTGACGCAGATGCCATTATATATATAATGTATATATATATATAATGGCCAAGACCCGTAGGAATATTTTGACCGGACGGCGCCCGACCAAGAAGAGATTGCTGAAAGCCGGAGCAAGGCGTGCTATGCCTGCTTCTCTTGGACCTGCTTCTCTTGGACCTGCTTCTCTTGGACCTGCTTCTCTTGGACCTGCTTCTCTTGTACCCACTTTCTTACATATGCTCAATACCGTCAAACTCTACCACTGGAAAACTACTTCGTTTTCGACGCATAAAGCCACCGACGAACTCTATTCGAAATTGAATGAAAAGATTGATGAATTTGTCGAGGTCATGCTCGGGAAACGAGAGATGGGCGGACGCGCTAAATTATTGAATGTCTCATTGATTAAATTGAGTGTCTATAGCAATAACGATGCCTTTAAAAAACAGATTGAAATGTATAAAGATTTCTTGCTGGCGTTTAATGAGAGTTTAGGCGTAGATTTGTTAGCGATTCGCGACGAAATCTTGGCGGCCTTTAATCAATTTTTGTATTTGCTATCTCTCAATTAGGGGGCTGCTTTGCTTGCCCCCTACGACCCCCATTGGAGGGTGGATGCCTATGGCGGATGCGTAATAATTTTGACAACGTCCGTTTAATGCGTCCGTTTAGTTCGTCCGCTTTTTAAAAGGGGCATGCGTAGCGGACTCAGCCCCCAGCCTATCAGAAACCCCGCCGCATTACACCCAATGTCCGTCCATTTGCCATACCACCAGTTCCCTTCCGTGCGGTCTGTAGCCATATTATTACAATCGCCATAGCCTCCTAACCACCCAGGTCTTTCCTTACCATAATAATGTTCAAATAATTCCCATCCCGCACCCATAGCCATCGAGAGAATAAATGTTTTGGGGAAGAAATAGCCTAAGAACATAAAAAAGAAAAAATGGGTCGCAGACCATCCATCTAAACCTAGTATCAGAGGGGTTTCGAGGGGGTCTTTATACGATGGATGCGTACAGCGATATTTACCATAAGGAAAGATGAGACAGGGTGCGACCAAAAAAGATAAGATATAGAATTGCCAACGCATTCGCCTATAATATGGGGGGAAAATCCCCCCACACCCCCCTTAGCCTTTTGGAAGGCGGACGCAGCAAGAGGATGTTAAATACAACTAAGGCGGACGCATTCGGCGGACGCGGCAAGAGGATGTTAAATACAACTAAGGCGGACGCATTCGGCGGACGCGGCAAGAGGATGTTAAATACAACTAAGGCGGACGCATTCGGCGGACGCGGCAAGAGGATGTTAAATACAAGTAGGGCGGACGCATTCGGCGGATGTGGTAAGAGGATGTTAAATACAACTAGGGTGGATGCGTTCGGCGGATGTGGTAAGAGGATGTTAAATACAACTAGGGTGGATGCGTTATGCCCTTTGGATGTAATAAACAATAGATATAAATTTATTGTTTATGAGAGAATTTTGTGATGGGGTAACATATAACGTATCCGCCCAACGCATCCGCCTCTTGGCTATGGGGGGTCGTGGGGGGTTTCCCCCCATCTATTTGCACATATTAAACAACAATCGATTGTAGATATAATTGACACCCAACATTAAGACGACAATAACTGAATTGAGGATAACATATTTATTGCGCTTAATGTCCTTAAAGAGAAAGATTAAACTGATGATTGACATAATCATAATGAGAAAATAAAAGACGGAAATAGCATGAAATAGTTCACAATATTTTTTGTCCATTGGAGAGAACAGGTTGTTAAAATCTTGAATAAGGGACATATATATTATTAAAAATATATTTTTCTAAATTTGTTTGGGCATTTTTTTTTCATATTCAGTGTGATATAGTTTAATGTAAAGAATATAGAGGAGCCCTGCCAGAAATAACAAATTGGGAATGTAAATACCATACGCATTATTTACCAACCCATAAACGAAGGAAAGAATTTGGGCTGTGATGTTAATCATTAGCCAAGACCATGGCAAACTTGTTGTGTTGTGTGAAGTATAAACGGTACTCACGAGGGTGCTAAAAGAGATTAAACCGAGTACACCGGCGATGCCAACTAATTCTTCGTGTTTCCCCATTGTATATAAAACGAGAGATATTTAATGTTATTATAGCAGGCTAATCCACTAAGTATTTTTATATTTAAAGCTCGGGTGGGTCTTTGGTATTAGAGCTCGGGTGGGTCTTTGGTATTAGAGCTCGGGTGGGAAAAGGAACGCACCGTGCCACCCCAGTGCCTCCGCCCTCCTCCTTCGCCCCCGAGCCGCGCAGCCGAGCGCGACCCTATCTCCTGAGGGGTTTTCCCCTAAGCCGGATTTGAGTAGGGAAACTCGACATGGCCCGCAAAAAAATAAGACCATATATGGGGTGAAAGTTTAGGGGGACGCCCCCTACGACCCCCATCGCGGGCGGATGCGTTAAGTAGATGGTTTAAGATACATACCGCATCCGCCCACTGCGTCCGCCTAGCGGGGGTCCGGGGGTGTCCCCCGTAAAATTGAAAAGTATTTGAATAATAAGAGGAGAGATAACCACCGATTTAAAAGTATTTTAAAAAGAAATGCCACTGATTGACGTTGACGGGGAACAAATGATGGAGTGCGATAATTGCGGGAACATCTGGGACGGCTATGCGCAGTGCAATTGCTGGCAGTGGAATGAGGCGGAGGCGGAAGCGGAAGATTCGGATAGCGGGTATGACACGCCTTGAAAAAGGGGGACACCCCCCTGACCCCCCCGCGGCTGGGGTGGAGCGATAAAATAAAAAAGATTTTTTATATGTTTATTCCGAGGGTGGAGCGATACATTAAAAAAGATGTTTTATATGTTTATTCCGAGGGTGGAGAGATACATTAAAAAAGATTTTTTATATGTTTATTCCGAGGGTGGAGCGATACATTAAAAAAGATGTTATGCTTTTTTTCATATGTTTATTCCGAGATTTATCCTTACAATAACATGCGAATTTTTGCGTCCAAATCGGCGAGTTGCGGTGCGGGCATTTGCGTGTAATCCAAAAGCAGTGCTTTGTCGCCGTAGGTGCGCGGTTGTAAACCATTGACATTGAGCGGGTACGGCCAGTGCGACGTGGTGCGGCGTTCTTCATAATATTTGAGGCGTTTTGCTTGCTGACTTTTGTTGTTGCTTTTGTGTGCTTTCGGCAAGAAACACACATACTGTACGATGCGCTCTTCGCCCACGGCGCCATACTGATTTTGGTGAAAGGTACGCGAGTCCCACAACACGAGACTGCCTGCTGCGATTTTCAAGATGCGTTTCTTATCGGCTATCCGCGCCAAATACTCATGCTCAATCAACTGCCAATTTTTTTTGCCCGTGAGCTTATTTTCTTGCATATAACTTTCATGTAACAAATGCGAGCCTTCATACACCACCAGCGTCCGCTCTTGATTCGTCGTCAGCGCTACAAAGCCTTGGACACACGCGAGACCTTTCGTATCCGGCGCTTGGTCCGTGTGCGTCCAAATTTTGTCTTTGCCATTAAACGCACCCGGTAGCCAACACGAACCGTCAAATCCCGTCGTCAACGCCATCGTGTTCCACAAGACGCGAAACGGCAACTGCACGCTCTCTAACGTTTTAATATACCACGCGTGCCGCTGATGCCCCGCTTGGCCATACTTAAAAATTCCGTGCGGGTCAATTTTTCGGTGCTTCGCTTTAACTTCAGGGCTCGCCGCGAGCCACTCGTAGAAATAGTGTTTTGCGGTTTCTACTTCGGCCGCACTTAACACGTTTTCAATAATCGCGTAGCCTTGCGTGGCTAAATCCTTTTGCGCTTTCAATGCTGCTTCCATTTTATGTGTGAACTTGAGAGATGTTGGTTTTATCTTTGGATTTGCTAAGGAAAAGTATTTCAATTTTTGGGGGACACCCCCACGACCCCCGCTTGCGGGTTAGGTGTGCGGGTAAGCGGACGCATCGGGTGAACGCACATTCGATGGGTTGGTATTGTTTTTTATATTCCTTAATTTTTATTATTGAGAGATGAAAAATATCTCTCAATAATACTAAATAACAGCTGACTTTTCTTTCTCTAATATTTACGCGTTCGGTGTTTGCGCGATTTATGTTTGCGCGTCCGCCGTCTGCGGCCGCCTAACTGCGCTGATTTTGACCTTTTTAATGTTGGTTTTGATTTTGCTTTTGCTTTTGCTTTCTCAATACTATTTATCGTTTTTGTCCCCAGCCCTTCGGTTATCGGTTCCTCCGGTTCAAGTCCAGCCTTTTTAGCCGCTTTTGATAGACTATAACTGCCACTGTGAATCAACCGCTTTAGACTTTTACTTAATTTTCCAGGCATTTTTATACTATAAGATTATATTATTTTTTGGGGGACACCCTCCCCTTGCGGACGCATTGGGTTATTGCGTAAGGCCTCCGCCCTCCCTTTAATCCGCCTTAATTTATATTTATTGAGAGATTGGTTATTGGTTATTGCTTATATAAGCGTTAAACAACATAAAGCCAACGCCCCTATACTTATTATAAAATGAACGCATCTCTCAACATTGTCGATTTAATTGAAAACAATCCCATCACCCGCCTCTCGAACACTTATCAGCACAAGCTTTTAACCAAGATAAAGGCGAAATTTAATGAAAATGAACAGCACATGTTTGTCGCCAGTTTTTACTGCTATTTGAAACACGATACGCGTAAGGATTTTGTTATTGATTTGGATGACGTTTGGAAATGGCTCGGGTTTGCGACAAAACAAAAAGCCAAGGATTTATTAGAAAAACAATTTATTATAGATGTTCATTATAAATTATTGCTTAACTCACAGGTTAAGCAAAAAGATGACACCAGAGGTGGTCACAATAAAGAAACATTTATGTTAAATGTCGAAACCTTCAAACGCTTCTGTCTCAAGGCCGGCACCAAGAAAGCGGATGAAATTCATGACTATTATCTGAAACTCGAAGATACTTTACACGAAGTCTTGGCTGAAGAAAGTCAGGAACTCAAACTCCAGCTTGAGCAGAAAACCACTGCGTTAGCCCAGCAGGTCATCACCTCCGAGAAAGAGAAAGAAAAATTACGAGAGAAAACCATCTTGGAGCAATTCCCCAAAAACACGCAATGCGTCTATTATGGTCTTATTGATAATGTCAGTGCCAACCAAGAAAAATTAATCAAATTTGGCAACTCGAATGACCTCCGCGCACGCGTCCGCGCCCACCGAGATACCTATACGAATTTTCGTCTCGTCAATGCTTTTAAGGTCGACAACAAATTCCAGATTGAAAATGCCATCAAAACGCATCCGGTCTTTTCCCCGCGGATGCGTTCGCTGAATATAAACTACAAGAAATATATTGAGTTGCTATATACCGATGGCCTCACTCTGGCCGACTTGGATAAACTTTTCCGAGAGATTATTGCCGACCTCGAATTCAGTCCAGCTAATTACGTGAAAATAATGGAAGAAAATAAAGCCTTGAAAAAACAGCTAGCTGAACTACAGGACACCAATCACCTGAACGAGTTCATTCTGGCAAAAGCCGACAATGCGCGTTTACAAGTCGAAAATCAAAAACTTATTCGCAAATACAATACCTTACATGCGCGCACTAACGGCCAAGTGCCGAACACATGGGAACCACCGCAACTAGCGCATTACACCGTTCCGCTACCGCCCGCCCCAGCCGCCCCCGTTCAAGCGGGGCAAGTACTCACCGCTTTCAAGAAAAATATGAAAAACAAACAAGGCACCTATCTTATCGCTGGCCAAGAGTATCAGAAAAACGAGGGCACCCGCCAAGAAGTTTGGGACGGCATCGCTTATCAAACCTCTGGCGTTTTACACAAACACGATTTAATTATGAACAAAGACGGCAAACTCGTCTCCAAGAAAAAATGTATCTTGGCCAATTTACAAAATCACCTCGAGGATTACAATGCCAGCCGGTAACCCGATGACACCCCCACTGGGCGGACGCATTGGGCTGATGTGTAATGCCTCCGCCTTAATTTATTGAGAGATTGCTTTTATAAGCAATAAACAACCCTATAATCACCCCGTGCGCTTTTCTTCGCCTCCGCCTCCACCGCCCACCCGAGCTTTGGTGCCAATCTGCGATTTCGAGCCTTTTTCCCCTAAGCCGGATTTGAGTGGGGAACCGAGTTACGGCCCATGAAAAAAATGGGGGACCCGCTGGAGAATTTGGGTGGATTGCCATTTTCTTTTTTTTATATATTTTTATTTGGGGGTTTCAAAACACCGCCTTTATTTCTTTTGCATTAAGCGGACTGAGCGGCGCAGAGACTGGACTTCCTTCACGGCGGCTTGCTGCATCAACCGGACCGAGCGGCGCAGAGGCTGGACTTCCTTCACTTCAACGCGCTTCACTTCAACGCGCTTCACTTCAACGCGCTTCACTTCAACAGGCTTCACTTCAACGCGCTTCACTTCAACGCGCTTCACTTCAACGGGCTTCGCTTCAACTTCCCGTCTCATGGCTTCCTTCGCTGCCGCGACTTGCTTCTGTGCGGCTTGTAATTCGGGGTCTGAACGCAGCCCCGCCCCGTGCTTTAACCGCTCCGACCGCCGCCGCACCACCTTATCGTCCCGCACGAGATACGTAAACAGGTCATCCATCGTCGCGATAAAGCGGTGGTATTTCTGCGCGTTTTGTAGTAGATACGCGGTATATTTAAATTCGTGAATTTTCTTCAGTATGATATGCCGCACCTGGCTAAAGCTTTCGACCCAGAACAGTTCTCTCACCTCCGCCGTCAGCAGGTAAGCAAATAGGTCCGCGACATGGCTCATCCGCCCGGCCGACTCCAGCGGCTCCGCGTTGGCGCGGGCCAAATAGATTTTCAGTACGGCAGTCACCGCTGCTTGGTAGGTCTGTGTATTCATTTCGGTTTATTACGTTTGGTTGCTGAGAGTTACCTTTCCTTTGGTCTTGGAAAAGTATTTCAATTTTATGGGGGTATCCCCCCACGCCCCCCCGCTTGCGGGTAAGTGTGCGCATTGGGTTTGGAGGGCGGACGCATTGGGTTCTTGAAAGGCGGACGCAAAGGTCTTTTAAAGGTCCATGGACCTTTGCGTCCGCCCTTTTTACCTCTTTGATTTTATTTTATTGAGAGATTGATAAGTTTTTGAATTGGGGGATATCCCCCACGCCCCCCATTTGAAAAGATAAATTATATCTTTTAAAATAAGAACCATCGCAAAGGTCTTTTAAAGGTCCGCCGACCTTTGCGTCCGCCCTTTTTTACCTCCTTAATTTTATTTTATTGAGAGATTGATAAGTTTTTGAATATACCATACCTTCAGCTTCCGCCCCATGCCTCCGCCCTTTCCCGCTAGCGGACGCATCCTGTGTTCCCTATAAAAACACCCTTTTTCCCCTAGGCTGGAAATGGCCCACAAACCTCGATACGGCCCATGAAAAAAAGCACCCTTTTTACAGGTGCTTTTGGTTTTTTTTATATTTTTATTTCATATTTTTTTTTCTTTTTTATATATTTTTTTCTCTCTACTCTTCCTCTTCCAGTTCCCCAAATTCGATATCCGTTCCGTTCCACAACCCCACTTCATTGCTGTTCAGGTCATACACCGTTTGGTTATCGTCATCCCGCAAATACTTCACGCCCTTGTACGTAAACGGCGACACGCTGATGGCTTCCTCTAGGGGGTTTTCACCCTCGGCGGGCTCCTCTTCATCGCTCAGCGCTTCTTCTTCCAGCTCCGCTTCTAGGGGGTTAGCACCCCCTACAACCCCCTTTGTGGGTGCCTCCGCTTTCTTCGCTGGCGCTTCCTCTTTCTTCTTCGGTGCCTCCGCTTTCTTCGCTGGCGCTTCCGCTTTCTTCGCCGGTGCCGCTTTCTTCTTCGGTGCCTCCGCTACTACCACGGGTACTTCTAGGGGGACACCCCCTACAACCCCCTTCGCTGGCGCCTCCGCTTTCTTTGCTGGCGCTTCTTCCGCTTTCTTCTTCGGG